>Ga0256404_1000118_pt1 | contig 184013 bp, 173 predicted proteins | sample RumenRJG_01DNA_FD_185990 | JGI IMG/M metagenome (GOLD analysis project Ga0256404, IMG submission 185990) | Bovine rumen microbial communities from Lethbridge, Alberta, Canada - RJG_01 | ecosystem: Host-associated > Mammals > Digestive system > Stomach > Rumen | place: Canada: Alberta...
TGGTACGAGTGTTCATAACGGACTTATGAAAAATTCAGGTTTTATCGGCAGTTACACACATTTCTCGCTCGCACATTTGTGTTTTATTCAATTTCTCCGTACAATAAAAGTGTAATCGGAGGAATTACAAATGAAAAACTTTATCAAGGAATTATACTACGGCAACATTGATCCACAAACACGAGGTTTTAAGAATGGCAGTTATCTGAAAAAACAAATTACCATTCTTTCGGAAAGCGAAGCACTGTTAACTGATAAGCTGACTGGTGATGAAAAGAAAGCGTTTCTTTCCTTCGTCAACGCTTCTGACATTATCTTAGGTGAATCGGAACTCGACAGCTTTATGGTTGGTTTCAGATTAGGTGCAAGGCTTATCCTTGATACCTTTGTGAACAATAATACTCCGTATGAAGATTTTCTAAAGGAGGAGAGCGAATGAGAAGTCCAAAATACCACCTGTATCTAACAACTGATGAACGGCACACTGTTATCAACAGCCTAATTGATTTGAGAAATGAACTTATTTCTCAGGGCAGGTACACCGACATCATTGATGAGTTGCTAATAAAGCTCACGAAAGCAAAAGCCAAAAGAATCAAAGTCAAGGAGGTCTGAATTATGGCTACAAAGATTACATACACACAGCAGGGTGACTATCTTCTTCCCAATTTGAAATTGCCTGAACAACCAAAGGTTGAGATCGGCATTTGGGGTAAGCGGCATTTGAGATACCTCAAAAATCATCATCCGATTATTTACACGAATCTTCTGACAAGTTGTAAGCTCACCGCCTACCTCGCCGATGTTGACAAACAAGCAGAGGATATGTTCTTTCGGTTGGTAAAACAATTAGCTGAAAAAGAAGGCTTGACCGAACAACTCAAAGCAGATAACCAAATGCTTTGGATACGGAGAATGAACAATATCCGCAATCAAGCAACAGAAATTGTCAATAACGAATTGATAAATTCATAAAATCACGGGCAAAGGTGGGTCCATCTTTGCCCGTTTCCTTTTGTCTGTAATAAACTACTAATTATATAAGCATTTTCGATAATAGGCTGCTAATAACATACTCCGAATCTTCATTGCTTGTAAGAGCTGACAAATTGACTAATTCCGTTGTGGGTGAAATTGTTCTTGTATTATACGAAATATCATTATAATTATATGAACCTGATTTAGATGATTTTCCACAAAAAATAATCAATCCCGGTTTTTCATCTGTCGATTTAACAGCACTAATAGAAAACAAATATTTCCATACCAAATCTGTTAATTGGTATTCTTGTATATTTTTTTCTTTACTGAATTTTGCATCCATAATCCAGTAGTATGCTTTATCTTGTTTTGATATTTTTATAATATAATCTGGCGTATAATAGCAGTGCTTTCCTCGCAATTCATAATTATTTAATGATAACGAAGAGTTTCTATATAACAATATTTCGTTTGAATCAAACAAAGATGATTGTAAATCATTGCCGTTACACACTTTAGGTTGATAGTATAATGTAATAATAATATCTTCCTTGCTAAACTGAAAAGTATTATTGTAACGTGTGTTTTTATAATATCTGTCTTCTCTATATTCGTATTTGTAACCACGATTAATTGTAAATCCGTTACTTAACAACGCAGACTTTAGTTTAATTAAACAATAGTATTCATAGATTTTGCTCGTCGATAAGAAAGATAAAACCAGCTCATCCTTTGAAAGGTCATAGTCTCCACTATTAAACCATTTGTACATAAACTCAAACACTTGTCTATAAGGTTTGATTTTCTTAAAAACAGGTGTGAAATTAGGCATTCCCTTCAAATCGACAACATCAGATCGTAAAATCTTTTTATAACTAAAATAAAGGTATTTAAAATCGTTCAGAAGCTTACTAATGCTATTGTGGTAGTTTTCTAAAGATTCTCTGCTTTTGCGATAAATATAATACTTTGATTCTCTATAGCCATTAATTACTCTATACTGCTTTGTTTTGTTGAGATAATAATCTACTGTCGTTTGCATTTCCTGCATAGATTTAATAAGTTCTTTTAAAAAACCTAAGACACACTGATTTTCATAATTATTTTGCGTATAATGAACAGATTTCACCAAAGTGTTTTTTGGTTGATAGTATTGCTTGTTACATATAATTCCGGAATTTATATCCGTAACTTGCAGTTCATCAACGTGAGTAATTATATGTCTTATAGTTTGTGGTGTTATATCACGAAGTTTTTCAAAAGAGGCGATTTTATCTTTGTTGATAAGTTTTGTGTGAGGCGAGTTTTTAAAAAAACTCAACAAATCAACAAAAAGATTTTTTATTTCCTCTAATATATTAATTTTTACTTGGACAGATTTTTTTCCTGTTTCTCCTACTCCGTTTCGTTTTTCGTTTTTGGAATGGTTTTCGTAAAGATAATTATCAGAATTATTATAAATGAAGTCAATCATTTTTTCTATGTTGCGGTTTTGTTCTCCGCCGTTTACAAAAACTGAAAGACTTGGTGAAGTATATAAAACTCCATCAATATAAACACTGATTCTAACCACACCGTAACAATCTAAAAAAGGTCTTTTTTCATTACGGCACCATTCATCGTTAATTTGATAATCTCTAATTAGCATGTCTTCATTTTTTTCATTAATTACTTTTAGCGAATATTCCTGATTATCAAATACTATACCTTCACTTTCAAATTCATCATCAAAACTCATTTCATCAAGTGGTTGTAACGGTATTATCTCAGAACGTGCACTAAAAGCAGGAGAAATTATTAGTTTGTAAATATTCATAATAGTATAATTTATCAAAGATATTGACAGTAACCAAGATTGTATTCGGCTTGTGTAAGCATTTCATCGATAGAGTTTCTTGTTTTAATTAGTCTATTATCATCACATATTTTGACTAACCGTTCTAAGAAATCTTTGTATCCATTTCCGTTTATTTTGGGAAGAAGTTTCTGCATTACCGCATAATCAATAGCTTGGTGCTTAGCGTTTGCCGAAGTCTCATCTATCATTAATCGCTGTGCAACCAAAACATAATTATATATACTTTCTTTTACACGAAAACTAATAGGGATTCCTGCATTTGAAAATTCCTCATAGATTTGTTCTAAAACATCTCCTGATTCAATTTTGCTATCAGTGGACTTTGGCAAAAACATTTCTTTTAAATCTGACCAGAGTATCAAATCAGTAAAAACAGTTTTAATATCGGGCTTTTTTGAATAATCCATTTCTATTGATGGCAATTTAATGATCCAAGCTCGATCAATCAATCGAGGAGATAGTTCTTCAGTTGTCTGGTCATAGTTAATAGTTGCAACAAATCTTAGTGTTTCTGGAATAAATAAATCGTTTTCTTCTCCGATATTAATTTTTGCGCTATCGTTTTCTCTATCGGCAATCCGCATAAATTCAGCCCAATAGTATTCAATAGGACTTAAGTTGGCTTCATCCAAAAGAACTAACATCGGAAAACTTGAATTATCTTTTTCATTGTCCAAGACTCTAAGAGCATCATATATTTTTCCATTGCTTTTATCGTATTTTTTTGTAAGCGGATTATAGTATCCTATCAAATCACGTTTTGAAGACCAACCTCTTTCAACTGAAACAGGTATAAATCTCATTATATCGGAGTTGTTCTCGTCTAACGCTCTATTTAATCCTAAACTGTTAGCTATAATATTACATATTGATGTTTTACCAGTACCGGGATTACCTGCGAAAATAGTTAAAAAACTTTGAGTAATACAGATATACATATTAATTATATCATTATACTGATAGTTTCTGTATTTTCTAACACCACTAATAATATAATCAGATAACTCTTCTTCGGATTTAGAAATAGTCGATTTAGCGATAGTATCAACACAATTGCAATAGGATAAATATTTGTCACTTTTATCTTTACTTTGCCATTGACTGGCAGAATCAAGCATCATATTTGAAATAACTGGATCAAATGCAAGTTTTGCTTCATTCATCGATTTTTCTATTTCACTTCTGAATTCATTACGAGCTTTTCTAACTTTGCTATTCAGTTCATCTTTTTGATTGTGTAAATATTTAATGGTTCCTTCGAGCTCAGTCTTTTCTTTTTGTAAATCTTTTATTTGCTCTAAATCGTCAACCTCTTTCTGAAGGGAGATTTTACGACTTTCTAACTCGGTATTTTCTTTTTTTAAGTTTTCATTAATGAGTGTTAATTGATCATTTTCAGTTTGTTTTTCTTTTGCTTTCTGTTCTGTAAGTCTATCTTGCGACTGTGCTTCTTTTAGTTCGGATAATTCCATTTCAATATTTTGCTTTTGATTCTGCAAAATATCATAGTCTTTTGTGGATTGGTCATATTTTTCCAGTAAACTTTTATATTCATCTGAGTTTTCCAGCTTTTCGTCCAACATACGTTTAAGCTGAGAGTCCTCAATTTTACCCCAATCGGAGTTTATGAGTGTTTTCAATACAGTCTTCTTTGACTCGATTAGAGTGTCAAAAGTTTCAAACTGAGTTTCTACTCTTGATAATCGGCTCTTTCTTACTTCTGTAGAGAGGTCACTTGATAGTAATTCCGAATTCTTAGTTAATCTGTCAAATGCTGTTTTGCCTTTACTTTCTGTGTCTATATTGTATATTTTGTTAAGTTCTGAAAGTAAGATTTCATCTGGGATAATATCTTCTGATTGAATTGCATTTTTATCAAAATATGCAAAATCTATTTTTTCAGTTGTATAGTAATCAATATATATTGAAAAAGAGAAAACACGTTCATTGTTATAATTATCAATGTATTTTTTTATATACTTATTTATGCTGTTGCCTAAATTAGGTTTGACATACTTTGTTTTATCAATGGGTCTCACTTCTAATTGATAAGGACCGATAAGTTTATCCTTATGAGAAATCAAGACATAATCATTCTTATCGTAATTTTGATTAGATATTTCGATGGTTCCATCAATAAAATTATTATCGATTTCCGTGATTGTAGGACTCGCTACTTTAAAAATCCCTAATTTCTCAGCTAAAAATATAACTTTTGACACATCAATACTATTGTCATACATTTCCTGTATGTCAATTTGTTTTTGAACATCCTCGACTATTGAATTGTCACTATAGCTTCTATTATCCTTTATACTTAGATTCTCCGCGTTTACTGCATAAAGATTATATAGTTTTACAGATTCCAAAAACTGTTCAGATTCCTTGTGGAATTTATATGATAAATTGAATTTGCCGTGCTTTGGAAAACATTCCTTAAGTGTATCATCTTTTGCAATTTGAACACCATCAAATATAAATTCCGGTTTAAAATTATAATATGTTCCTCTTTTCTCTATATAGCCAATATAATACTTCATTATGTTCTCCTTTGCATTGTAGTCGTTAGAGTTATCGGCGTTTATAAATATATCGCGTGAAACACAAATCGAAAACTGCCTTGATTCAAATATATTTCTCAACTTGCCACTATATGGTGGTTTGCAAAACTTATAAATAATATAAATAGTGTTTTCAATAAAATTTTCAGGGTTAATATCGTTAATAACATCATCCATAGAAGATAGTTGATCTACTGCTATTCTTTCCCTGAAATGCTGATATAAGATGTTTATCAAGCTAATATATTTTCGGTCTTTTATTGAAAAATCCATATCAGCAATCATTAAATTAATCTGTTCTTTTTTAGATGAATCGTTGATTGATTTCTGAGCTTTTTTTGATGCTCTAAAATACAGTGTATCAATTATTACTTTAAAATCTTCATCAGAAATACAATTCAAAAAAATAGCAAATTTAGATTTTAAATAATCTAAATCAGTCACATTTACCACCACCTAAATATAATTAATATAATTATAACACAAACAAAAGAATAATCAATAGAATTACTGTATAAATTTCACATAGATTGAGAGATAACAGAAAAATTCCATTAACAAACGCAAATAATTATAATATGAGATAAAAATTACCTCAATTGACAAACAAGTGTTCGATATGATATAATCATCTCATAAATTATTATTGTGAATAAGAGAAAATACGGAAAGATATTGGATTACGCGCATCGGAATGAAGGTACGGAGATTCGTATCTTCTCCGGTGCGCTTTTTTTTATCGACAAAAATGGCGATATTTCTTGCTTTTCGAGTATTATAATCAGTAACGAAAATATTTTCTGAAAAAAGTTTAAAAATTTTGGAACAATTCAGGGATAGAAGCGTCTTTATAATATAGAGGTACCTAACCTCGGAAAGGAGATGAATACAAATGCCAATCAAAATTAAGCGCAAAAACGGCAAGGTCACACGGTACAAGAACGCTGAATATATCCCACTGTTTTACTTTTTGCCGAAGTCTTTACTTGATCATTGCGGAACGCTGCCGTTTCAGATTTCACGCTATCCCTATGAGCTGTTCACAAACTGGAAGCAGATAGAGCTGATAGAAAGCGACCAATTCGCACTCTTGATGTATGACGCTTTCCATTATCTTGTATGGGAATATATGGGATTGAATGTAGGACGTGAGATATATTCGGGTGATCATCCGGCGTGGAAGTTTTCTCACGCACCGTCTTTCTGGATAAAAACAATGCTGGATGAGGGCGTGCTGCCGCCAATCGAGAGCCTTGTTAACGATATTCAGCCCACAACTTTTTTCGGCTTTGTCAGCGACGAATATGTTGATGCTGTTTTGAAGGATATCGTTCCGAAAACAATGGAGCGTTTTGGAATGAACGATATTCTCGCAGTTGTCAAGGAATATCAGTGCTTTGAGGATTTCGATTATAGATATAGCCAACAGAAAAACGACTTTAAAAACAGCTATTATCATAAGAAAACTAAGCACCCGATGATCTCGCTCGAGGCGTTTCAGGAGGATTACAAGAAAAATCACGACGGAGCTGAGTGGGATAAGGCGGACGATAGTATCGACTTGGAAGGCGACACAGTCGCTAAGGTTGATGTTGCGCGGTTTATGGCAACGCTTTCCGAAAAAGACAGGCAGATATTAGAGCTTCGTGTAGAAGGCTATACCTATCAGGAAATAGCGGATAAGGTCGGCTATAAAACGCATAGCGCTGTGAAAAAGCGCATTGACAAAATCGGAAGTAAATTCCAAGAACACACAAACACAGACATCGGCTTTGAATAGCACCTATCGATTGTTTTCGGTAGGTGTTATTTTTATGCCAAAAACACACAATTCATTATTTGAAAACTGCCCCACTTTTCAGGGCAGTTTTACTATTTCAGGAGGTATTTTTATTATGAAAAGTTACAAAGACAAAATCATTATCGGTATCGACCACGGGTACGGCAATATCAAAACCGCTAACCATTGTTTTAAAACGGGTATCACTACCCACGACAGCGAACCGCTGTTTACAAAGGATATGCTTACCTACAATGGCAAGTATTATCTAATCGGCGAAGGTCACAAGGAGTTTCTCTCCGAAAAGCAGAACGACGAGGATTACTATGTCCTTACGCTCGCCGCTATCGCAACAGAGCTTGCGGATGAAGGGCTGACCGAAGCGGACATTATTATCGCCGCAGGCTTGCCCTTGACTTGGACAAGCGGTCAGAAAGCGGATTTTGCCGCATATCTGTCAAAGAACAAGGAGGTAAAGTACACTTTTCGGAATGTAAATTATCATATCCGAATCTCTGATGTAAAAATCTATCCGCAGGGTTATTCTGCTGTTGTGCCTATCAAATCCACGCTCAAAGGTCTGAGTATGGTAGCCGACATTGGCAACGGTACAATGAACACACTTTATCTTGTCAACGGAAAGCCGCAGAGCGGTAAGATGTTCACCGAGAAGTTTGGCACTTATCAATGCACTCTTGCTATCCGTGAGGGCTTTATGCGCAAGACACGCCGAGAACTGAACGACTATATCATCGACGAGGTGCTGCAGACGGGCACGGCTGATATTCCCGCTTCCGATTTGGAGATCATTTCCGCAATTGCGGAGGAATATGTCGCCGAGATTTTCCGCCGCCTGCGTGAACACGGCTATGATGAAAGCACGATGAAGCTCTACGTCTGCGGCGGTGGCGGTTGCCTGATCAAGAATTTCTATCACGGCAATCTCGACCGTGTAAAGTTCATTGACGACATCTGTGCCGCAGCTAAAGGCTATGAATATCTTGCAGACGTTTATCTGAGAGCCGAGGCAAAGAATGAAGGACGTGTATAAAATGACGGTACGCTTTGACCTAACCGACGCCCGAGAGCGTTATCTTGCAGAGTATATACAGACGCTTGATGTGAAGAAGTATCAATCCCGCAATCAGTTTATGATAGACGCTCTTGCGGGCTATGTGGATTTGCAGTCGATCACCCGCGAACAACACGAGGAAGATATCCGTAGTATTATCCGTGAGGAAATGCGGGCTTGCTTTGCAGAAGCAAACTTCACTCCGCAGCCTGTAACTACGGCTTTAAGCACAGAACAACAAGAAGCCGAACAGGATATTCTGGACGACCTCAAGATGTTTGATTGACAGCACAATGACGGCAAATTATGGAGTGATAAACAAAAACTGCCGTCACAATGACGGCACAACAGAATAATCAAAAGATGAAATATTATCAGCAGTATAAGGCAAACAGAATCCGTCCTGTATCACCGCAGGGCGGGTTTGTCTTATACTGTAGCGAGCATAGGTTTTGTAAAGCCAAAACCGACGGCGTGTACGCCGAAAGGGGCAAATGCCCCTGTAACCCCATATAGAAAGGACAATCAAATGCGAGAACGAAATATAAATATCAATATCCGAGTGACGGATAAAGAGAAGAAAGCCCTGGAACGCTCTGCCAAGCGTGCAGGGCTTTCTCTCTCGGCTTTTTTACGAAAAGCCGGGTTGAATCAAAAGATTTGCGCCGCTCCGAGCGCAACACTCCACAGAGCGTATGACGCTACGGAATGGCTGTTGAACAAATTATCGAAGTTCTCCAAAAGCGAGATCGAGGTCAACCTAATAAATATCAGAGAACGGATACTCGATGCTTATTACGAAAAGGAGGACGGCAATGGCAACGACCAAAATATGGGCAATTAAGGATAGCCTGTCCCGTGTGCTTCAATACGCCGCCAATCCAGACAAAACGGTTTTGTCGGACTTGAAGGCTGTTCTGCACTACGCCGAAAACAATGACAAGACTGTTAATGAAGAAACCTGTTTTGTCACAGGCGTGAACTGTAACGCTGACACAGCTTTTGAAGAAATGCTCGCCGTACAGGAGCGTTTCGGAAAAACAGGCAGAAACGTCGCTTATCACGCCTATCAGAGCTTCAAGACCGGCGAGGTCACACCAGAACTCTGTCACCAACTCGGTGTAGAGCTTGCTCGACGTATGTGGGGCAGCGATCATCAGGTGTTGGTCGCTACGCATATGAATACGGCTACCCTGCACAACCACTTTGTCGTAAACGCCGTCAATATGTGGACAGGCAAGAAATTCAACTGCAACGAAGGAGCATATTGGAAATTCAGAGGACTATCCGACGAAATCAGCGCCGAACACAATTTAACGGTAATCAAAAATCCAAAGGGCAAAACGCCCCGAAGCATTTACTTTGCCGAAAAGAACGGCGAGCCAACAGCTTTTAATCTTATGCGAGAGGCGATTGACTGTAGTATAGCGCATTCTTACAGCATATCAAGTTTTGATCGAGTGATGAAAAGTCAGGGCTATATCGTCAACATAAATCCCCGACGTAGATACTGGACGATTCGCTCCGTAAACAGCGACAAGGCTGTGAGAATGTATAGGTTAGGAGATGAATATACGAACGATGCCATCCTCCGTAGAATCAAGGTTCATTATCAGCAGTACGGCTACAAGCACTTTGATGACTATCACTATTCCAGAGTTAAAATGAGAGATTTTCAACCGAGGAAAATCAAGTACCGTGGCAGTTTTAAATTGCTCAAATGCTTCGGCGGCTTATACGCCAAATATCTGCATTATATGTACCTGATGGGTAAGTTGCCAAAATGGAATCAGCGCAGACCTTTATCGCCCGAAATGCGTGAAGCGTGGCGGCATTTAGACAGGTTTTCACGACAGGTAACGCTGGTGTCTAATCAAAATCTCAATACGCTTGATGATGTTCGGGATTATATCAATCACTCCGAGCAGGAAATCAAGGAAGTCACCGAGCTTCGCCAAAAGATATACAACAAGCTGCGCCGTTGTAACGACGAGGGCAGAATATCGGAATTGAAAAAGAGCCGTGACGATTGCACCACACTCTTGCGTCAGCTCCGAAAAAACAAACGGATCGCCGAAACGATTATCGAAGACGAGCCGAAAATCAAAGAAAACATCCGCATAGAAACGCAGGCTCGAAACGAAGCCTACGACTTAAACAAAAAACAGAAACAAAAATCAAGACAAAGGAGTTATGAACGATGACCAATATATCAATCAACAAACTACACGAATTCAGAGACCACCCTTATCAGGTGCTGGATAACGACGAGATGAACAGCTTGATTGAGAGCGTTCAACAGCAAGGCATTATGTCGCCGCTAATTGTCCGACCGCTTGAAGGTACAACAGACGAATATGAAATCATATCGGGACACCGCCGTTTCCGTGCGGCACAGAAGGCAGGACTTGCAGAAGTACCTGCCTTTATTCGTCCCGTCAGCCGTGACGAAGCAGCGATTATGGTGGTGGACAGCAATCTCCACCGTGAAAATCTTTTGCCGTCGGAAAAGGCGTTTGCGTATAAGATAAAGATGGAAGCCCTGTCACATCAAGGTGCTTCTCGCCGAGTTGGCGAGAAGTGGAGCGTAGAACAAGTTAGGGAATCTGCTAATGAAAGTGCAAGGCAGATACACCGCTATATCCGTCTGACAAAGCTTATCCCCGATATTCTCAAAATGGTCGATGAACAGCGTATTGCTTTCAGTGTCGGCGTGGAGCTATCTTATCTAACCGAAAATGAGCAGCAGGATTTGTTTGAAGCTATTGAGTTGGAGGACAAAACGCCCTCGCTCTCTCAGGCGATACAAATGAAAAAGCTCTCTCAGGCAGGCAAACTTGACAGCGAAACAATCGAGAAGATTATCTCGGAGGACAAGCCCAATCAACGAGAGAAAATCAGCTTTCAGCTTGATGAACTGAGCAAGTATTTCCCCAAGAAATACACGCCGCAGGATATTTACAAGCGCTTACTCAAATTAGCGCAGGACGATTACAGACGCAGACAGCGAAACAGGGAGGAACGATAATGAGCATTATACAATCGCTTTATGGCGAAGAACAGGAATACAAAGTCAATGGCGCTACCTACATAGTGTCGGCGGCGTTCAAGCACACAGGGCGGAAAGAGGATAACACCTCTTTTCCGACCTGTGTAAAAAAGATTATAAACAGTGATTTCGCACATTTGATAATCACCGAAGGAAATGATACTATGGCAGCAGAAAATGTGTGTTCGGCTGTCGGAAAGGAGGACAACATTGCAGTCGAAAAAGAATAAGGATAAGGCAGGCATTACCGCCTTGTACTGCCGCCTATCCCGTGATGACGGCGTGGAAGGTGACAGCAACTCGGTTGCCAATCAAAAGAAATTATTAAAACGATTCGCAAAGGAAAATGGACTTAGCAATACCCGCTATTATGTTGACGATGGCTACACAGGTACAAATTTCGAGCGTCCCGGTTTTCAGAAGATGATTGAGGACATTGACCTCGGATATATCTCAACGGTTATCGTCAAAGACCTGTCCCGTCTCGGACGGCGGTACGATATGGTCGGATATTATATGGACACCTATTTCCCTGATAGAGATATTCGCTTCATCGCTGTCAACGACAATATAGACAGCGACGAGGGTGAAAGTGAAATTGCACCGTTCAAGAATGTATTGAACGAATTTTACGCAAGGGACATCAGCAAGAAATGCCGATCGTCATATCGCATCAGAGGTAGCACAGGCGAGCCGTTAGCTCCACCACCATATGGATATATCAAATCTCCCAATAATCCTAAGAAGTGGGTTATTGATCCCGAAGCGGCGCAGGTCGTTCGTGACATCTTCAAAATGGCGCTTGAAGGTAAGAGCAATGAAACGATTGCCCGTATATTGCAGGAGCGCAAGGTACTGATTCCTATGGCGTATTGGCAAGAAAAGGGTATTCGTAAAGGCGGTAAGGTCACACAGCCTAACAAATATAAATGGTGCAAAACTACCGTTACAAAGATTCTTACCCAGCAGGAGTATTGCGGCGATATCATCAACTTCAAGACGTATTCCAAATCATACAAGAATAAGAAACGCTACGACAATCCTAAAGAAAACTGGGTGATTTTCAAGGACGTTCACGAGCCGATTATCAATCGTGATGATTTTGAATTGGTGCAGACGCTTGTCGTAAAGACAAAGCGCCGTGCTCCGAAAAAGGAGAACGGCGAAAAGAATATGTTTTGTGATTTTCTCTACTGTGCCGATTGCGGCAGTAAGCTATGGTATCACACGAATACCACTAACAAGGAAATCCATTTCTTTAGCTGTTCCAACTACAAAAAGGATACCCGTGGCAATTGCGAAACACGGCACTATATCCGTGCCGACGCTATCGAACAGGTCGTAATGCTGGAACTCCGTCGTTTAGCAAAGTATCTGGAATTTCACGAGGAAGAATTTGCAAAGCTTCTCGCCGAGAAAACCAACGCCGAAATGTTAGCGGAACAGAAAACCTTAGAAACAGAGCTCAATCGGGCAACTGCCCGAAACGAAATGCTCACTTCACTTTTCGCCAAAACCTATGAAGACAATGTATCCGGCAAGCTGAGCGATGAGATGTATATGGAGCTTTCGCACAAATATGAAGTTGAACGCCTTGAACTGAAAATAAAGATTTTTGAGTACAAGGAACGCCTTGCCAAAATCAGCGAGATGGAGCAAAACAAGGACGATTTCCTTAAAGCTGTCCGTAAATTTATGGAGATGGAAACTCTCACTGCGCCAATGCTCAGAGAGCTTATCGACCACATTGACGTGTACGAAAAGGAAGGCGGCAAAAAGAACTACACTCAACGCATTGTAATCTATTATCGCTTTGTTGGCTACTTAGAACTACCGTTATCAGAGGACGAAAACTACAAAGCCAATACCCGAAAAGGCGTAGACGTGGAGTATATCCCAACAGCAAAATCCGCATAAGACAAAAGGTGAGCAGGCACAATACCTGCTCACTACATACAAATCGGATGAAATTGAATAAAAAAAGAATGAGTGTCCATAACATAAGTCCGTTATGAACACTCATACTGGTGCGCCTGACAGGACTTGAACCTGCACCCTCGCGGACCAGAACCTAAATCTGGCGTGTCTGCCAATTCCACCACAGGCGCGTATGGATCGTATTGATAATCTATCGACATCTTCCATATTATAATTCAACGGTCGGCATATGTCAATCAGAAGTTTTGTTGACAAGGACGGAAAACAATTGACATCTTTTTCGGTTTGCATTATTATGTATAGTGGCGTTTACCAATCTTTACAACACGAGGAATGAGTATGAGCGAAGAGTTTATGATCGACTATCCTAAGCTTACCATGTATCAGATGGTCGAAAAAGCGGCAAAGGGATTTCCCGACGATGACGCGTTGGAGTTCTTCGGCAAGAAGATCAAATATCATGAGCTGTTACAGCGTATCAACCGCTGTTCAAGGGCGTTTGCCGCAGCGGGTATCAAGAAGGGCGAGGCTGTCACGCTGTGTATGCCTAACGTCCCCCAGACGGTGGAGTCCTTTTACGCGCTTAACCGTATCGGCGCGATAGCGAACATGGTGCATCCCCAGTCTGCGCAGAATGAGATCACCTACTATTTGAATGTCAGCCAAAGCAAGGCGATCGTCACGGTCGACCTGTTCTATGAGAATGTCAAAAAGGCGGTGGAGAACGCCGATCATCCCGTGAGGATGGTGATCTGCCGCATGCAGGACGAACTGCCGTTTCCTCTGAATCTGGCTTTTCTCATCAAAAAAGGCAAGGATTATCTCAAATATCCCGATACCGATAACAGTATTCTCTATAAAAAGTTCCTCAAAGCCGCGGATTCCGTCGGTTCGGTGAACACTGTATCGTACGAAAAAGATCGCACGGCGGTCATCCTGTACAGCGGCGGTACCTCTGGTCTGCCTAAGGGAATCTGCCTGACCGATCTGAACTTCAACGCCTGTGCGATGCAGGCGCGCACCTCGATGGAGACGAACATTTCCAATAAAATGCGCATGCTCAGCTGTATGCCTATGTTCCACGGCTTCGGGCTGGGCATCAATATCCATATCATCCTGATCTACGGCGCGTGCTGTATGCTGATGCCGACCTTTGACAAGCACAGCTACGCCAAGGCGCTGATCGACAAAAAACCCAATTTTATCGCGGGCGTCCCGACGATCTTTGAAGCACTGTTACATCTGCCTGAGCTGGAGGGTAAAGACCTTTCTTACCTCAAGGGCATGTTCTGCGGCGGCGATTCGCTGTCGGTTGAACTGAAAAAGAGTATCGACACTTTTCTGAAAGAACATCACGCGGGTATCCAGGTGCGCGAGGGCTACGGCCTGACCGAGTGCGTCACCGCAAGCTGCCTGACCCCGAAAAACGAGTACCGCGAGAACAGCATCGGTCTGCCGTTTCCCGATACCTACTACCAGATCGTCGCGCCGGGCACGGACGACGTCCTGCCGTATGGGGAAGAGGGCGAGATCATCCTGCGCGGCCCGACGCTGATGAAGGGCTATCTGAACAATCCCGAGGAAACAGCCAAGACCCTGCGCAGACTCGCCGACGGCAACATCTGGCTGTATACGGGCGACCTCGGCTCGATGGATGAGGACGGATACGTCTACTTTAAACAGCGGATCAAGCGCATGATTATCACCAACGGCTACAACGTCTATCCCGGCCCGATCGAGAATGTGATCGACGGTATCGACGAGGTAGCATACAGCTGTGTCATCGGCGTCAAAGACCCTCGCCGCATGCAACGCGTCAGAGCTTATGTCGTGCTCAGGGACGGTGTACAGCCGAGCGATCAGCTCAAAGAAAAAATCATGCAGGAGCTTTCTCTGCATGTCGCAAAGTATGCTCTGCCCAAAGAAATCTTCTTCCGCGATGAGCTGCCGAAAACGTTGGTCGGCAAGGTCGCTTACCGCAAGCTTGAGGAAGAAGCCAACGCTGAAATCGAGGCGCGGTCATGAAGCTCAGATGGTACGGCACAGCGTCGGTGATGATCGAGTCTAACGGCTTTCGGCTTGCGGCGGATCCCTTTCTCGGAATCCCGATCGAGGAGAACCGCTTTCGCAGACAGCTCCGGGCGATCCCGTTTCGCGGTGCTGACGCGGTGCTGGTGACGCATGGGCACTTCGATCATATTTTGGATTTGCCGCGATTATATAATGATTCTTTTATAGAAATATACGCCACCGCAACACCCTGCAATACGCTGATGGACAAAGGCATCAAGCTCAGCCGTCTGCACTGGATTGAGCCGAATCAGACGCTTGAGATCGGCGACTTTTCCGTCAAGGTGTATCAGGGGCGGCATTGTCGGTTTGACATAGGCGTAGTGTGCAAAACGCTCTTCAAAGCCGAGACCTTCCGCCATCCGAAACGGCTGATTCAGCTGCTGAAACTCAACGGAGAGTATCCCGAAAACGGCGAGACTGTCTTTTATGAGATCACGGTTGAGGGGAAGCGCATCCAGCTGATGGGCAGTATGGGGCTTGATCCCGCGGTTGATTATCCGACCGGAGCCGACGCGCTGATCCTGCCGTTTCAGGGTACCGGCTGTCCCGCAAAAACCGTTGCGCCGATCATCGAGCGCTTACAGCCCAAGGCGATCTTTCTCGATCACTACGACGACGCGTTTCCGCCGATGTCCGATCATGTAGCTACAGCGGAGTTTGCGGCATATATGACGGCAAACGGCGTCCCGACCGCCGCGATGCTGCGCGGTAAAACGTACGAGATATAAAGGGGATATGAATAATGGCAAAGGTAATCAACGGATATAAAAGAAAATGGGGAGACCGCTGGGACGGCAGACGCGTCAAGGTGACGGGTATGCAGACGATCGTGTCCCATCTGTGGCCGAAGCGTACCGACTGTGAGGTTTACCTCAACGATACGCTGGACGTGACCGAGATGTTGAAGTTCGTCGCCAAAAAGAACGCGGAGCACCCCGACCTCAAAACCACCTTCTTTCACTGTGTGATCGCGGCGATCACCAAGATGGTCTATGAGCGACCTTTGATGAATCGCTTTGTGATGGCGGGACGAACCTATGAGCGTTATGAGATCAGCACGGCGTTTACGGCAAAGCTGGCGTTTGACGATCACGCGGAGGAGGCACTGCTGTTCTTTGTTCCCAAGCCTACCGATACCATCGACGACGTCAGCCGTCTGGTAGTGGATCGCGTCAAGAAGGTGCGAGCGATGGGGGACAATAAAGCGGGCGTGGATGACCTGCTCGACAGCGTCGCAAAGCTTCCCAGACCCATCATCATGCTGATCGCCAAGATCGCAAGATGGCTCGACTATTGGGGAAAAAGCCCCAAGGCGCTGACCGAGGGTGATCCGCACTACAGCTCGATCTTTCTTTCCAACCTCGGCTCGATCAAGTGTCCCGCGGTGTACCATCACCTCAACAACTACGGTACCAACAGTATGATGATTACGATCGGCACCATCCACGATGAAGAGCGCCTCATGCCCGACGGCTCCAAGCAGATTCGCAAGATGTGCGATATCGGCGCGACGCTCGACGAGCGCATCGGCGACGGCTTCTACTTTGCGAGAAGCCTGAAGCTCGTACAGTATATCTGTGACCATCCCGAGCTGCTTGACAGGCCGATCAGCGAACCCAGCGGATTTGATTATAAATAGTATAGGATAGAGAAGCTCGCCTATGCGGCGGGTTTTTCTTTATTAGAAAAATAAAGTTAAAAAATTCATCCGAAAACTATTGACAGTCGCGCGAACCTGTGATATAATCGTGTAAACTTCAAGGAGGGAACCGTGATGACAGATCATCCAAACGCCAAACGCGGCAGGATCGCGGACTTTATGCCGCTGATTCGGGCTGCGGACGGTTTAACGCTCAGCCAGATCTGCGCGCTGAGTTCTTTAGAGCCGTCGACCATCCAGAACTGGATCAAGCGCGGCTATGTACCGCATCCTGTCGCGAAGAAATATCACGAACGCCATCTTGCTCGTATCCTTTTGATCGCGCAGCTTCGAGAGAGTATGCCGATCGACCGTGTCGGCGAGCTGTTGACCTATATCAACGGGGATGCCGATGATGAGAGCGACGATATCATCACCGAAGAAGCGCTCTATGATCTCTTTCTCGATATCGCCGACAGGCTGGTCGATAGCTACCCGCCGCCCGATGGGGTAGAGGAGATCGTCAAGGCTGTGCTGAACGAAACCGATATTCTTGCGGAACATCGCGGTAAACTGACCCACGCGCTGAGCGTGATGGCGTTCACCTACATGGCAAACATCTATAAAGAAAAAGCAGATTGTTTATTTAATGAAAGGAAATAATCATGGAAACCGTCACAGTGGTTAATAATAAGAAATGGAAGAAATGGATCGCTCCCGCCGTGATCGCGGTTGTCGTTATCGTTTTGGCGCTCAACGCGGTCACGATCGTAGACGCGGGTCATACCGGCGTTGTGGTCACGATGGGTAAGGTCAACGAGGGTGTGCTGCAGGAGGGTATCCATCTGAAAGCGCCTTTTGTCCAGAACGTCGTCAAGATCGACAACCGTATCCAAAAGCTCGAGGTACAGACCGAGGCGTTCTCCAAGGACTTGCAGAGCGTCGATACGACCCTCGCGATCAACTATCGCGTCGATACCGACAAATCCTACAGTATCTATAAGAATATCGGCGCCAACTATGAGAGCGTGCTGGTGACCCCCGCTGTCAACGAAGTTTTGAAGGCGATCACCGCAACCTATACGGCGGAAGAAACCGTCACCAACCGCGCGCTGATCTCCGACGGACTGGTCACGGGACTGAACGAAAAACTCAACTCCATCGGTTTGTATGTCACGGACGTGAACATCATCGACTTTGATTTCTCCGAAGCGTTCATCACCGCGATCGAAGAAAAGCAGGTCGCTCAGCAGCAGCTCTTGAAGGCAGAGACCGAGAAAAAGACCGCGATCACCAACGCCGAGGCTGAGGCGGAAGCCGCCAAGGTTCGCGCAGAAGGTGAGGCAGAGGCCAACAATACGATCGCGAAGTCTCTGACAGATGAGGTTATCGAGAACAAGAAGATCGAGAAGTGGAACGGCGAGCTGCCCAAAGTCAGCGGCAGCGGCGGCACTATTATCGACTTTGGTTCCGTTGACAAGGATTAACCGCCCGCATGATGATGTGAGGTAACAGCTATGGAAAACAATCAAACCGATTTTATGAAGAACCGCCCCGTGGCGGCGCAGGCAAACCAGTACAAGGATGTTTACGGCTCACAGAAAAGCTCGACGCGAGTTGCAATCAGCGCCGTGCTGGGTGTGATCGTGTTCATCCTCATGATGATCGCGATCTTCACGGGAAACAACCTGATGATGCTGATCTTTATCCCGCTGTTCGTGATCTTGCTGATCTCGTTTTTTGTCGCCAAACGCGCGGATAAACAAAACCGACCCGCAGAGCCTATAGAGAACCCCGAAGCGCTCTTCAAGGATCACGAGATTTAACGGAGGTGAATGATGAGCGGAATGACAATTTTCTGGTTGATTTTCACCGTCGTGATGGCGGTGCTGGAGGGCGTGACCGTCCAGCTGGTGTCCGTCTGGTTCGCTATCGGCGGACTGGCGGCATGTATCACCTCGCTGTTCACGGACAATATCCTGATCCAGTCGGTTGTGTTCGTGATCGTCACGGCGATCGCGCTGGCTGTCACCAGACCTCTGGTGAAAAAGCTCCGCAAAAAGAAAGCGGAGCCGACCAACGCCGACCGCTATCTCGGCAAGACCGCCGTCGTGGTCACCGAGATCGACAACAGCGTCCCGCGGGGGATGGTGAAGGTCGATAACGAAAAGTGGACGGCGCGCAGCCTTGACGGCGCGGTTATCCCCGAGGGGACAAGCGTGACCGTCGAAGCGATCGAGGGCGTCAAGCTGATCGTTAAACAAACTAAGAAATCATAAATGTCATTGCGAGGGATTTATCCCGTGGCAATCTCAACGTATAACCAATTGTCATTGCGAGGGTTCTATCCCGTGGCAATCTCAACGTATAACCAATTGTCATTGCGAGGGTTCTATCCCGTGGCAATCTCAACATTATTATATCGGAGATATCCTCCGGAAAGGAAAACATTATGTCAATCGCAGGTATCATTATTATTGCCGTTATCGCGCTGCTGTTAATCATTGTGATCGCGCGCAACATCAAGATCGTTCCCCAGGCGCATGCTTTTGTGATCGAGCGTCTCGGCGCTTACTACCAGACATGGGGAACCGGTCTGCACCTCAAGGTGCCTTTCATCGACCGAATCTCCAAAAAGGTGTCCCTCAAGGAACAGGTTGTCGACTTCCCGCCCCAGCCGGTTATCACCCGCGACAACGTCACCATGCAGATCGACACCGTCGTGTATTTTGAAATCACCGACCCGAAGCTCTATACCTACGGCGTAGAACGTCCGCTGTCGGCGATCGAGAACCTGACCGCTACCACCCTCAGAAACATCATCGGTGACTTGGAGCTTGATTCTACTCTGACGTCGCGTGATACCATCAACGACAAGATCCGTATCATCCTTGATGAAGCCACCGACGCGTGGGGTATCCGCGTGATCCGCGTTGAGCTGAAGAACATCCTGCCCCCGCGTGAGATTCAGGACGCGATGGAAAAGCAGATGAAGGCGGAGCGCGAGCGCCGCGCGCGTATCCTTGACGCCGAAGGTGAGAAGCGTTCCCAGATCCTTGTCGCCGAAGGTATGAAGGAATCCGCTATTTTGAAGGCGGACGCAATCAAGGAAAGTAAGATTCGTGAAGCGGAAGGTGAAGCTCAGGCGATTCTCACCGTTCAGCAGGCGAACGCCGACGCGCTGCGTATGCTCAGCGAAGCCGACCCCAGCCGGAAAGTCATCGAGCTGAAATCTCTGGAGGCTCTCGCAAAGGTTGCGGACGGCAAGGCGACCAAGCTGATTATCCCCTCGGATATGTCCAAGGTCGCGAGCTTGGCGGCTTCTGTCAAGGAAATGGTCACCGATACAAAATAATAATTCCTTGTAAGAAAAAAGAGCAGTCCGAAAGGGCTGCTCTTTCTGCTGTTCATCGTTACTGTACTTCTGCGTTCAGGTCGTAATCATCCTCCATGTGCCTGTCGGCGTCACGCGCGATATTCATCAGCGCCATCACCAGCACGCCGAAGATTCCTCCGACGACCAGCCCGATCAAAAAGCCTATCATTACCTCACCGCCTGTCTTGTCAATGTTGGAAAAAAACTATTTATTCTATTATTCTCATTTGTCATAATAAATATGCATTGATGCTGTACAATACTATATATAGCGCGCATATTTCTGATATCACAAAATATTGTTAAAACTTTGTAACCGCAGATATTGATTTTGTTACTTGAAAACCACAATATCTTGTGCTATTATTCTTATTGCGATCAAGATGAAGTGCATTTCGCGGCGCTTCGATACTATAAAACTACAACTACTTTAGGAAATGAGGAAATGAACATGACTGTAACAGTAACAGGCGGTACCATCCCGCAGGCAGAAATCAACGCTTATGTCAATCAGCTCAAGGAGCAGAATCCCGATAAGCTTATCAAAACCGTAGACTTCACCGTAGACGGCGAGTATGTCGATATGAGCTACACCTACGACAACGTTCCCTTCGAGCGTATCCGCCGTATCACCGGCTATCTCGTAGGCACCGTCGATCGCTTCAACGACGCAAAGCGCGCTGAGGTTCAGGATCGCGTCAAGCACACTCTCGACTGCGGCTGCTCTCTGGAGGAGATCGCTTAAGGCTTGACATATCCTGTCGAATGGGTTATAATCCATAAAAGTTAACAACGTATCACTTATCAAGAGCGACTGAGGGACAGGCCCTGTGAAGTCCGGCAACCTGCGAAAGTAAGGTGCCAAATCCTGCGGTATTACCGAGAGATGAGTTTTTGACTCCGCATGGTAACGCCGTGCGGAGCTTTTTGATGCGCGGCGTCTTTCATCCGGCTGATGCGCGGCGTCTTTTTCCGCCTGACGCGCGGCGTCTTTTTCCGCCTTTTGAACAGTTTTCTTTCCGCATAGGTTCATCAACGGCGGGTCGCAAGAAGATTTTGATCTCTTCTTTTGCGATGCATATCAATATCGTTTGATTATCAAAGTATCATTTTATGAACAGAGGTTTTTATTATGGCACATTTCTTTACATCCGAATCCGTCACCGAGGGTCATCCCGACAAGGTTTGCGACCGCGTTTCCGACTCTATCCTCGACGCGATTTTGGCACAGGACAACAACGCGCATGTCGCGTGTGAGACTACCGCTACTACCGGCAGAGTCAATATTATGGGTGAGGTCAGCACGACAGCGCAGGTTGACTTTGAAGCCGTTGCCAGAAAGGCAATCTGCGAGATCGGCTACGACAGCCCCGCGGCGGGTTTTGACGGCAATACCTGTGAGGTCAACGTGTTCCTCGATCAGCAAAGCCCTGATATCGCGATGGGCGTCAACGAATCCTTTGAACTCAAGGACGGTGAAGAAGCCGCCGAGAATCAGCTTGGCGCGGGCGATCAGGGCATGATGTTCGGCTATGCCTGTGACGAAACAGCGGAGCTCATGCCGCTGGCGATCTCGCTGTCTCACAAGCTCGCTTACCGCCTGACTGAGGTTCGAAAGAACGGTACGCTCCCGTACCTCAGACCTGACGGCAAAACGCAGGTCACGATCGAGTATGACGGCGACACGGCAAAGCGTGTAGACACGGTCGTTGTCTCGACCCAGCACGATGAAGCGACTCCGCTGGCAAAAATCCGTGAGGATATCATCAAAGAAGTTATCCGTCCCGTGATCCCCGAATCGCTGTGGGATGACAGCACCAAGGTGTTCGTCAATCCGACCGGACGTTTTGTTATCGGCGGACCCGAGGGAGATTCGGGACTGACCGGCAGAAAGATTATTGTCGATACCTACGGCGGCTATGCCCGTCACGGCGGCGGCGCTTTCTCCGGCAAGGATCCGACAAAGGTCGACCGCTCGGCGGCGTATTTCGCGCGCTATATCGCGAAGAATATCGTCGCTGCAGGTCTTGCGAAGAAGGCGGAGGTTCAGCTCGCTTACGCGATCGGCGTGGCAAAGCCTGTCTCCGTCATGGTAGACAGCTTCGGCACCTCTGACTATACTAACGAAGAGCTCGCGCGGGCGGTAAACAAGGTCTTTGACGCGCGTCCGGCTTCCATCATCAGGGAGCTTGATCTCTTGAAGCCTCAGTATGCGCCGCTTTCCGCCTACGGTCATATGGGCCGCGAGACGCTCGGTGTGCGCTGGGAAATGACCGACAAGGTCGATGCCCTGAAAGCTGCTTTACAGTAACGAATAAAGGAAAGCCCTGTCTTTGCGACAGGGCATTTTTTTGCTTTATAAGAAACTGCTCGTTTCTAATAAAGTTAAGAAGATTTGTATGCCCGCTCAGTTTGTTGCTACGCAACAACGAGCGATGGCTATGCGAAATGCGCGCAGAGCGCGCTTTCTTGGTTCAGCCGATCAGACCGAAAGAGACCGACAGCGCCTGGTTGATCTCCTTCATCGACCGTATCCCGACCGATCCCATCTTTTCTCTGAGCCTGCGCTTGTCTAATGTACGCACCTGTTCGAGCAGGACGACGCTGTCCTTTTGCAGACCGCAGTCGCGCGCCTCGATAGGGATGTGGGTGGGTAACTTGGTCTTATCCTGACGGCTGGTGATCGCCGCCGCGATGACGGTGGGCGAATAGCGGTTGCCGACGTCGTTCTGGATAATCAGCACCGGTCTGACGCCGCCTTGCTCCGAGCCTACAACGGGGCTTAAGTCGGCATAGTAGATGTCTCCGCGTTTAACGTTCAATACTTTCACGCTCCTGTGTTTCTTTGTTCTGAGAGTATTGTGGGCAGGATGACGTGCTTTTATACACCGGCATGATGACCGCGTCCATCCCGAGCTGTTCTTTGATGGCTTTTTTCAGAGAGGGGAGAAGGGCTTCATATGATTTTGCCGTGATCGTGAAAGTCAGCAGCTTCTGTGTCGGCCCGTAATCATGCAGCCGAACGCGTTCGATCGCAGCGATCTCGGGAAAACGCTCGATCACCTTGTTGAGTCTTTCGATCGTTTTGGGATCAAGTCCTCTGCCAAGCAAGGGGTCGAGGCTTTCTTTGATCGACGACAGCCCTGCCCATAGGATACACAAGGCGACCATCATCCCTGTATAGCCGTCTGCGGAAAACCCCGTGAGCTTTTCGATCACTATGGCGATCAGGATCGCGAAGGTCGCGATACAGTCGCACAGCGAATCCATCGCCGCGGCCTTCATGCCCGAAGAACGGATCAAAGAACCGATTTTGCGGTTGTACAGGAACATATAACCCTTGACGAGGATGGAGATCAGCAGAATGACGACGACCGTCGGACAGCCGTCCACCGCCTCGGGGTGCAGGATCCCGGTCAGTGACGAGAGAAACATCCTGCCGCCGATGAACAGGATGACCGCTGAGATCAGCAGCCCCGAGAGATACTCGAGCCTGCCGTAGCCCATCGGATAGTTGCTGTCCGGTCGTTTGTTGCCGAGCCATATCCCGAGGATCGCCAGGATACACGAGCAGGTATCGGCGAGGTTGTTGAAGCCGTCGGCGGTGATCGCAACCGATCCCGAGAGCGTGCCTGCGACCGCTTTCAGCAGAAACAGCAGGAGGTTGAAAAGGATTCCCATAAGACTCAGCAGGATACCCGCCTTGCGCCTGCCGTCGGCAAGGTTGCTTCTGAGATACCGCCGTATGATAAATTCCGTCATAGTTCACCGTTATTGAAAAAGATTTCATCTTATGTTACAATGATTTGGCAGCATATTGTTGCTAATTTATCTTATGAGCGGTGAATCATATCGTGAATAAAAGAACCAAGGGCATTCTTCTGCTGATCCTGTCAGCGTTTTTCTTTGCCTGCATGAACATGTTTGTCAAGCTCAGCGGCGAGGAACTGCCTGTTTTTCAAAAGGTATTTTTTCGCAACGCCATGGCGGCGGTTATCGCCTTTATTGTTCTTTTAAAGAACAAAGCTCCGTTGAAGCCTTCCGTCAAAGGCAGTCTGCCGTTTTTGATCCTGCGCACCTTATTCGGACTCATGGGAGTGGTGTGCAACTACTACGCGCTCGAGACGCTGGTGCTGTCCGACGCCTCTATCCTCAATAAAATGTCGCCGTTCTTCGCGGTACTGTTCTCGTTCATCTTCATCAAGGAACGCCCCCGGCTGTACCAGTGGCTGATCCTGGGCGGCGCGTTGTTCGGCGCGCTGTTCGTTATCAAGCCTAGCTTTGCGAACGCCGCGTTTATCCCCGCGCTGGTGGGATTTATGGGCGGTGTGTTTGCGGGAGCGGCATACGGCTGTGTGCGCAAGCTCGGCGTGATGGGTGAGAACAACCCCTATATCGTCTTCTTCTTCTCAACGGTGTCGACGTTGATTGTCACGCCCATCATGATCGCGGGCTATGTGCCGATGACCCTTTTACAATGGGTGTATCTGCTCTCGGCGGGCGTATCGGCGGCGTTGGCGCAGTTTTCGATCACAGCGGCGTATACCTGCGCTCCGGCTAAGGAAATCTCGGTCTACGATTTCAGTCAGATTATTTTTGCCTCGCTGATGAGCCTGATTGTCTTTTCTCAGACGCCCGATCTTTACAGCGTTATCGGCTATGTTATCATCATCGGAATGGCGGTGCTGAACTTTATTATGAGCAATCGCAAGGCACATAAAAATAGCTAAAAATTCCTGTAGCGGTCGATACAATACCGTCACATTAACGATATTGACTTTTTCGGCTTTTGTGCTAAAATTTGACTTAGACAATTAATAAAGGCTGTGACGAAGACGGTCAAGGCTATGCTTTTTCAGAGAGTCGGCGGATGGTGCGAGCCGACAGAGCGAACCTGAGTACCCATCACTTCTGAGCCGGAGACCCGAACGGCACTGTGCTTAGTAGATATCTCCCGTGATTGCTGCGTAAAGGCATAGGGGTTACTATAAATTGTTATTGCGTAATAATCTGTTGCGATTACCACGGCGAAAACGCTCCGTAATGACGATTTGTATCGACCTTGAGAGCGGCAGTAGTAATACTGCAAATTGAGTGGTACCGCGGATGTGAAGTTTTCACGCTCGTCTCAATGTATGTTGAGACGAGCTTTTGTTTTGTTCAGAGTTTTTCCGACGTCTTTGGTTATACTCAATTACCCGCATAACAATTTCGATTATTGATTGCTCTACCCACACTTTAACTTTGGGAGGAACACATTATGTCAGTAGTAGACAACGAAAAATTGATGGAAGTCGCCAGGCGTATCCGTGAAATGCGCGAGATCAGCGGTTTTTCCGTTGAGGAAATGGCGGAGAAGACCGAGGTCAGCGTCACCGAGTACAAGGCGTACGAGAACGGCTCCGAGGATTTTCCCTTCACCTTCATCCACAAGTGCGCTCTTGCGTTCGGGTTGGGAATCACCGACATCCTTGAGGGCGAGTCGGCAAGGCTCAAGAGCTACACCGTGACCCGCCGCGGCGGCGGCAGACAGACCGCCGAGGAAGAGGGTATCTCCATCGTCAATGTGGCGCCGATGTTTAAGAACAAGATCGCCGAGCCGTACTTTTGCAAATATGACTACAACGAGTCGCTCCAGAACAAGCCCATCCATCTGACCCAGCACAACGGTCAGGAGTTTGACTTTGTCCTGTCGGGCAAGATGAAAATTCAGATCGGAAACAACTTTGAAGAACTGCAGGCGGGCGACAGTATCTACTACAACTCCGCGACCCCTCACGGTATGATCGCCATCGACGGTGAGGACTGTAAGTTCATCGCGATCATCCTGCCGGGTGAAAAGGTCGTCGAGGAACGTGACGACGACGTCATGAAGGCACATATCGCCAAGAAATCCGCGATCACCGGTCAGTTTGTCCGCACCCTCGAGGACGAGGACGGCAGACTCAAGGCGATCAGCTTCCGTAACGAGGATAAGTTCAACTTCGCGTTTGACTGTGTGGACGCCATCGCCAACAACACGCCCGATAAGCTCGCCATGCTTCACATCGACAGGGACAAGACGGAACGCCGCTTTACCTTCAAGGATATGAAGCGTTATTCGAACCAGACCGCCAACTATTTCAAGAGCCTCGGTATCAAGAAGGGCGACCGCGTTATGCTCGTCCTCAAACGCCATTATCAGTTCTGGTTCTCTATGCTCGCTCTGCACAAGCTCGGCGCGATCGCAATCCCCGCGACCAACCAGCTGCTCGCCCACGATTTTGAGTACCGCTTCCAGTCTGCCGGCGTATCCGCCATCGTTGCGACAGCCGACGGCTTGGTCGCCGATTCGGTAGATGAAGCCCAAAAGACCTCTCCGACCCTGACCACCAAGGTGTTGGTCGGCGGCAGCCGTGAGGGCTGGCATGATTTCAACAGCGAGTTCGAGATGTTCTCCACCCACTTCTACCGCACGGTCGACACGCCCTGCGGCGACGACACCATGGTCATGTTCTTCACCTCCGGCACGACAGGCTATCCGAAGATCGCCGAGCATAGCTATAAGTACGCGCTCGGTCACTATATCACCGCCAAGTACTGGCACGGCGTAGACCCTGACGGTCTGCACTTCACCATCTCCGACACCGGTTGGGGCAAGGCGCTGTGGGGCAAGCTCTACGGCCAGTGGCTCTCTGAGGGAGCGGTGTTTACCTATGACTTTGACCGCTTCCATGCCGACGATATCCTGCCGATGTTCGCAAAATATCATATCACCACCTTCTGCGCGCCGCCTACCATGCTGCGCATGATGATTAAGGAGGATATCAGTAAATACGACCTTTCCAGCATTGTCCACATGACGACCGCGGGCGAGGCGCTGAATCCCGAGGTCTACCGCCAATTCAAGAAGGCGACCGGGCTGAGGATCATGGAGGGCTTCGGTCAGACCGAGACCACCCTCACCATCGGCAACCTCTTCGGCACGACCCCGAAGATCGGCTCCATGGGCAAGCCTACCCCGGGCTATGACATCGACATCGTTGACCCCGACGGCAATCCTGTCCCCGACGGCGAACCCGGCGAGATTGTCATCCGCACCGACAAAAAGGTTCCCTGCGGACTGTTCAAGGGCTACTATAACAACCCCGAAGCGACCCGTGAAGCGTGGCACGACGGCATGTATCACACCGGCGATACCGCGTGGCGCGATGAGGACGGCTACTTCTGGTATGTCGGCAGAACCGACGACGTCATCAAGTCGTCCGGCTACCGCATCGGCCCGTTCGAGATCGAATCGGTCATCATGGAACTGCCGTATGTTTTAGAGTGCGGTGTATCCGCGGCTCCCGATGAGGTCAGAGGTCAGGTTGTCAAGGCGAGCATTGTGCTGGTCAAGGGCACCGAGGGCACAGACGCGTTGAAAAAAGAGATTCAGGACTATGTCAAGAAGCATACCGCGCCGTATAAGTATCCGCGTATCGTGGTCTTCAAGGACAGCCTGCCTAAAACCATCAGCGGTAAGATTCAGCGTAATCAATTATAATTTCTTAACGGACGCCGGCGGCGATAGGGTGCGGTGTGAATAAAACTGTTGACAAACATCGAATAATGTGATAATATAAGACGAGTTAAAGGCTGTGACGAAGAGGGCGCGGTTGGTATTCACTCAGAGAGGGAGCGGTTGGTGAAAGCTCCTGTGATGAATTTCGTGTTTGTAGCTTCTGAGCCGGGGAGAAGAAAGCGTTAGCTTTAACGTGACTAGACCTCCTCCGTGATTGCTGCGTCAATGCATAGGGGTTAATATATCGTCATTGCGTAATATTCGGTTGAGATTACCGCGGCATAAATGCCTCGTAATGACTGTTTGTATAGACCTTGAGAGTGGCAAGCTGAGATATCAGCCTGCAATTTGAGTGGTACCGCGGGTGTTATGCGCTCGTCTCAAAGTTATTACTTTGGGATGGGCGTTATTTATTGTATCGGTAACGCTCGTTCCGGAATAAGAGGTGCTTTATGGAAAAACTGACATCTTTGGACTTGAAAATTCAGGAGATGGCGACCCGTATCCGAGAGCTCAGAGAGCTTGAGGGCAAGACGATCGCTGAAATGGCTGCGTTCACCGACGTTACCGAGGACGAGTACCTCGCCTGTGAATCGGGCGAACAGGATCTCAACTTCGCGTTTATCTACCGCGTCTCTCAGGCGCTGAACGTCAACGTCACCGATATCATCGAGGGTATCTCCCCGAACCTGAAATCCTATACCGTCACCAGGCGCGGACTGGGTCAAAAGGTCTCGCAGGCGCACGGTATGACCTACTATAACCTCGCCTACGCGTTCCAGAACCGTATCGCGGAGCCCCTGTACGTCAAGAGCAAGTACAACCCCGAGGCTCAGAACAAGCCGATGGAGCTGACCACCCACGACGGCCAGGAGATCGACATCGTCATCGAGGGTCAGCTGATGGTTCAGGTCGGCGATCATAAAGAGATTCTGAACCCCGGCGATACCATCTATTTCGATTCGAACACCCCTCACGGTGAGATGGCGGTCGGCGAGCAGGATTGTATCTTCTACGCTATTGTCCTCAACCCCAAGGGCGAGCCCATCCCCGAGCTGACCTCTACCAAGGCGATTGCCTCAAAGAAGGTCGAGAACCTCGATACAAGCGAGCGTGTTTGGAAGAAGTTTGTCGACTATGAGGTCAACGAGAACGGTACGCCCACAAAGGTTACCTTTAAAAATACCGAGAAATTCAACTTCGGCTTTGACGTCATCGACGCCATTTCCTATAAGGATCCCGAGAAGCTCGCGATGATCCACGTCTCTAACGACAAGACCGAGCGACGCTTCACCTTCACCGATATCCGCCACGCGTCCTGCCAGTGCGCGAACTACTTCAAGAGCTTAGGTATCCGCAAGGGCGACCGCGTGATGCTGATCTTAAAGCGTCACTACCAGTTCTGGTTCGCGATCATCGGTCTGCACAAGCTCGGCGCGATCGCCATCCCCGCGACCAACCAGCTGCAGGCGCATGACCTCGAATACCGCTTCAAGGCGGCGGGCGTTTCCGCTATCCTCTGCACCGGCGACGGCTACTCTGCCGCAGAGGTTGAGAAGGCGATGGAAAACTATCCGCAGCTCAAGCGCATCATGGTCAACGGCGTGCGCGAGGGCTGGCGCAACTTTGACGAAGAATACAAGCTGTTTTCCTCACACTTTGAGCGCAAGGAAAGCACTCCCTGCGGCGACGACATCATGCTGATGTACTTCACCTCCGGCACCTCCGGTTATCCGAAGATCGCCGCGCATAGCTATAAATTAGCCCTCGGTCACTTTATGACCGCGCATTTCTGGCACAACGTCGATCCCGACGGGCTGCACTTCACCATCTCTGACACCGGCTGGGCAAAGGCGGCATGGGGCAAGCTGTACGGACAGTGGTTCTGCGAAGCGCCGATGTTCGTCTACGACTTTGACCGCTTCCACGCCGACGACATCCTGCCGATGTTCGCAAAATACAAGATCACGACCTTCTGCGCGCCGCCTACCATGCTGCGTATGATGATTAAAGAGGATATCAGTAAGTACGATATGTCCTCGGTCAAGCGCATGACCACCGCGGGCGAGGCGCTGAACCCGGAGGTCTACAACCAGTTTGAGAAGCTGACGGGCTTGCAGATTATGGAGGGCTTCGGTCAGACCGAGACCGCCGTTATCATCTGCAACATGATCGGCGCTCCGCACAAGATCGGCTCGATGGGCAAGCCCTCTCCGATCTACGACATTCATCTGCTCGACAAGGACGGCAACGACGTCCCCGACGGCGAACCGGGTGAAATCTGCATCAATATCGCCGACGGTATGCCCTGCGGTCTTGCGATGTACTATTACAACGACGTCGACGCCACCCGCAAGAACTGGCGCAACGGCTACTATCATACCGGCGACCTCGCGTGGCGCGATGAGGACGGCTTCTTCTGGTATGTCGGCAGAGCCGATGACGTCATCAAGAGCTCCGGCTACCGTATCGGCCCGTTCGAGATCGAATCGGTCATCATGGAGCTTCCGTATGTCTTAGAGTGCGGTGTTTCTGCGGCGCCCGATCCCGTTCGCGGTCAGGTCGTCAAGGCGAGTATCGTGCTTGTCAAGGGCACCGAGGGTACCGACGAGCTGAAGAAAGAGATTCAGGACTACGTCAAAACCCATACCGCGCCCTATAAATATCCGCGTATCGTCGTCTTCAAGGACAGCCTGCCCAAGACCACCAGCGGCAAGATACAGAGAAATAAATTATGATTCGGATAACGGATAACGGTTGAGGAAACGCAGACACGCGTGTCCGCGTTTTGGATTCCTATTTGGTAGAATCCGTAATGTACCCTATTATCATAAAAAGCGGGTGCGGGTGTCCCGCCCTTCACCGTTCACCGTTCACCATTATCCGTTAACCCCAAAACGGAGTTTTATCTATGACCTACAAACGCTTAACCATCCTCTGCGGTCACTACGGCTCGGGAAAGACCAATATCGCCGTCAACATGGCGCTTGACCTGCGCTCTCAGCGTGAGCGCGTCGCGATCGCCGACCTCGATATCGTGAATCCCTACTTTCGTTCGAAAGACAGCGAGGAAACATTTCAACAACACGATATCCGTCTGATTTGCTCCGAGTTCGCGTCATCCAACGTCGACCTCCCGTCCATGCCTGCCGATCTGTATGCGATCACCGATGACAGGGAGCTGTCCGTCATCATGGACATCGGCGGCGACGATAGGGGAGCGTACGCTTTAGGCAGACTGCGCGACGCGATCAAGGCGGAAAACGACTACGAAATGCTGATGGTGGTCAACAAATTCCGTCCGCTGACTCCCGACGCACCTGCTACGATTGAGGTCATGCGCGAGATCGAAGCGGCGTGCGGTATCCCGTTTTCGGGGATCATCAATAACTCGAATCTGGCGGGGGAGACCGACGCGTCGGCTGTTCTCGGCTCTGTAAAGTATGCCGAAGAGGTATCTAAGCTTTCGGGACTTCCCGTTGTGCTCACCACCGTTGAGGAACGTCTTTACGATGACCTCAAGGATAGGATCAGCCCGTTATTCCGCTTGCATTTACAGGCTCGCCCTGTGTAAGCGAGAACATATATTGTATTATCATATTTTGATAAAGAAGGGAAAATGTATATGGCAAAGCTAACGTTCAAGACAGACAACTGTAAAGGTTGCGCGCTGTGTGTAGACGCTTGCCCCAAGGGTATTCTGCGCCTTGCCACAGACAAGATCAACAAAAAGGGTCATCATCCCGTTGAGTGCACCGATATGGATCAGTGTATCGGCTGCGCTTCCTGCTACATGATGTGCCCCGACTGTATTATCAAGGTAGAAAGGTGATGAAACGATATGGCAGATAAGATTTTGATGAAGGGTAATGAGGCAATCGCTGCCGCCGCAATCAAGGCGGGCTGCCGTCATTACTTCGGTTATCCGATCACACCTCAGACAGAGATCGCCGCATATATGGCGAAGGTCATGCCGAAGATCGGCGGTACCTTCCTGCAGGCAGAGTCCGAGATCGCCGCGATCAACATGGTTTACGGCGTATCCTCAGCCGGTAAGCGCGTGATGACGTCCTCTTCCTCTCCCGGCGTCTCCTTAAAGGGCGAGGGTTTATCCTACCTTGCGGGTTCCGATCTGCCCGCTTTGATCGTCAACGTCCAGCGCGGCGGCCCGGGTCTCGGCGGCATCCAGCCCTCTCAGTCTGACTACTTCCAGTCCACCCGCGGCGGCGGTCACGGCGACTACCACATGATCGTCCTCGCTCCCGCGTCCGTTCAGGAGATGGCGGAGCTGACCGTCAAGGGCTTTGAGCTTGCGGATACCTACCGCATGACCTCGATGATCCTTGCCGACGGTACCATGGGTCAGATGATGGAGCCTGTTTCCATCGACGACCTCGAGGTTGCGGCTGAGCCCGCAAAACCCTGGGCTACCACCGGTACCAAGATGGCGCGTGAGCACAACATCGTCAACTCGCTGTCGCTGGTTCCCGAGGAGCTGGAGGACTTCAACTTCAAGCGTTATGACCGTTACAAGGTTATCGAAGAAAACGAGACCATGTACGAAGAATATAAGGTCGAGGACGCCGACATCGTCTTGGCGGCGTTCGGCATCGCGGCGCGCGTATCCAAAAACGCTGTCGACGAAGCACGTAAGCTCGGCATCAAGGCGGGTCTGATCCGTCCGATCACCCTCTGGCCGTTCCCGAAGGCTCCCTTCAAGAAGGCGGCTGAGCACGCGAAGGCGTTCCTCAGCGTTGAGCTGAACATGGGTCAGATGATCGAGGACGTACAGCTCGCGATCGAGTCGAAATGTCCCGTGTCGCTGTGCAACCGCGCGGGCGGTATGATTCCCGACCCTGAGCAGGTGCTGAATGCGATCAAAGAAATCAACGGAGGTATCAAGTAATGGCTGTATTTGAGAAACCGCACGCACTGATCGACGTGCCGCTGCATTACTGCCCCGGCTGTACCCACGGTATCGTTCACCGTCTGGTTGCCGAGGTGATCGACGAGCTGGGCATCGAGGGCAACACCATCGGTATCGCTCCCGTAGGCTGCTCCGTTATGGCGTATAACTACTTCAACTGTGATATGATCGAAGCCGCTCACGGCCGCGCTCCGGCTGTCGCTACCGGCGTCAAGCGCGCCGATCCCGAGAACAACATCGTCTTTACCTATCAGGGCGACGGCGACCTCGCGTCTATCGGTATGGCTGAGACCGTCCACGCGGCGGCTCGTAACGAGAACATCACCGTTATCTTTATCAACAACGCGATTTACGGCATGACCGGCGGTCAGATGGCTCCGACCTCTCTGGTCGGTCAGGTCACCCAGACCTCTCCCTACGGCCGTGATCCCAAGGCTTGCGGCTACCCGATCAAGGTCTGCGAGATGCTCTCTGAGCTTGTCGGCCCTGAGTACCTCGAGCGCGTTACTGTCAACAACGTCAAGAATATCAGAAACGCCAAAAAGGCGATCAAGAAGGCTTTCCAGAATCAGATCGACGGCAAGGGCTTCTCGCTTGTCGAGGTTGTATCCTCCTGCCCGACCAACTGGGGCATGACTCCCAAGCAGGCGCTGGATTGGATCGAGAGCGATATGCTGCCCTACTACCCGCTGGGCGTTTACAAGGATCGCTCCGCTGAAGAGAAGGAGGCAGAATAATGGCTACGAAAAATATGTTATTCTCCGGTTTCGGCGGTCAGGGTATCCTTTTCGCCGGCAAATTCATCGCCTACAAAGGCTTGATCGAGGATAAGCAGGTTTCCTGGCTGCCGTCCTACGGCCCCGAGATGCGCGGCGGCACCGCGTCCTGCTCCGTCATCGTATCCGACACCCCTGTCGGCTCTCCGATCGTCTCGAACCCCGACATCCTCATCGCCATGAATCTGCCGTCGCTTGACAGATTTGAAAAGGCTGTTGTTCCGGACGGTATTATCATCGCCGACAGTACCCTGATCGAGCGCAAGGTCGAGCGTGACGACGTGACTGTCTACTATGTACCGGCTACCCGGATGGCTTCTGACGAAAAGCTCGGCAACCTCGCCAACATGATTATCGTCGGCAAGCTCCTCAAAGAGACCGGCGACTACACCGAGGACGGTATCAAAGCCGCTCTCGACAAGGTTATCTCTGCGCGTCATGCCGATATGAAGGACGTCAACCTCAAGGCGATTAAGCTCGGCGCAGAGTTTGAAGGATAATCACTTATTAATGTCATTGCGAAGCTCTTGAACAGGAATGTTCAAGAGCTGTGGCAATCTCAACTGATATTTACGTCATATTGAATGACGTTCTACACTGCTAGGAGGAATGTATATGGATATCAAAGTTACCTTAAATCCGAATCCGAAGGCGAAGCCTGCCGATTCTTCCGCTCTCGGTTTCGGCAAGATCTTTACCGATCACATGTTCCGCTGGAGCTGGAGCAAGGAAGAGGGCTGGCACAACCCGCGTATCGTGCCCTTCGAGCACCTTTCCATCCATCCCGCTTCCACCGTTCTGCACTACGGCTCCGAAATCTTTGAGGGCTTAAAGGCGTATCGCCGCGCCGACGGCAAGGTACAGCTGTTCAGACCCATCGAGAACATCCGCCGTATGAACAACTCCGCCGAGCGTCTGTGCCTGCCGCAGATGCCCGAGGATGACGCCATGCAGGCGCTTCTTGAGTTTGTCCGTTTAGAGCAGGACTGGACGCCGTCCGATAAGGGTACTTCGCTGTACCTGCGCCCGTTCATGTTCGGTAACGACGAGAGCTTAGGCGTTCACGCTGTCCACAACGCGGAGCTGATTATCATCGCTTCTCCCGTCGGTTCTTACTACAAAGAGGGCTTGAACCCGGTCAAGATCATGATCGAGGACGAGGACGTTCGCGCTGTCCGCGGCGGTACAGGCTACGCGAAGTGCGGCGGCAACTACGCCGCTTCTAACCGCGCGGGCGAGCGTGCGGAGCAGATGGGCTACAGCCAGGTGCTCTGGCTCGACGGCGTAGAGCGCAAGTATATCGAGGAAGTCGGCGCGATGAACGTGATGTTCAAGATCGGCGACGAGATCGTCACCCCCAAGCTGACCGGTTCCATCCTGCCCGGTATCACCCGCAAATCCTGCATTGAGCTGCTCAAAAACGAGGGCTACAACATCAACGAGCGCCTGCTGCCTGTTGAGGAGCTTTCTCAGGCGATGCAGAACGGCACTCTTGATGAGGCGTGGGGCTGCGGTACCGCGGCGGTTATCTCTCCGATCGGCGAGCTGATGTACAAGGATCACAAGTACACCGTCAACAACAACGAGATCGGCAAGCTGTCCCAGCACCTCTACGATACCCTGACCGGTATCCAGTGGGGCGAGATCGAGGACAAATACGGCTGGACAGTCGAGATTTGATCGAATAAGTTTTTCACAGAACAGCAGGGGAGACCCTGCTGTTTTTTGTGCTAAAAGTCAAATCGACATTTTCACGCATTAAAGCGCTTGACAAAAAAATATCATTGTGCTATAGTACATTACAGTTAAATAACCACATAAATGCGTTGATGAAATTATCGCGCGTGCAACAACCTTTTCAGAGAGCTGTCGGTCGGTGTGAGACAGCAGGGCGGCATGAGCGAGTCTCGTTTCGGAGCAGAGTCGGTGAACACTGTCGGCTGAGATTGTCGCAGCCCTATGGGGCTTTGAGTTGACGACGGATAGAAACAGTAATCGGCTACGGATTGTCCCGTTATCATGGCAGAGGGCTTGTCAGAGCCTTAGAGTGACCGTAGTATTACGGTAAGCAGGGTGGTACCGCGAAGTAACTTCGTCCCTGAGGTCAATGACCTCGGGGACTTATTATTTGGTGAATGGTGAACAGTGAACGGTGAATGGCGGACGATGCCGCACCCGATTCCTATTGAGTTCATTTTTCACGTTCATTATTCAGAAACGAGGTAGTATTATGAACCACATCAAGATTGCCGACACAACCTTAGCGGACGCTAAATCAACCTTATCCTTTAAGCAGAAGCTTGAGATCGCGCGAAAGCTCGAAAAGCTCGGCGTTGACGCGATCGAGCTGCCTGAGATCGGCAGCGGGAGAGCGGACACCCTTTTGGTGCGCACCGCGGCCTCCTTTGTCCGAAACAGCGTGATCTCTGTCGCGGCAAGCTCTTCTCCCGCTCAAATTGATCTGGCAGCTGACGCGCTGTCCAACACCGCCCGTCCCCGTATCCGTATAGAGCTTCCGATGACCGCTTCGATCATGGAGTATACGCTGCATAAAAAGCAGGATAAGATGTGCGCCTATGTCAGCGCCATGGTTGAGAAGGCAAAGTCGGTATGCGATGACGTCGAGTTCACCGCCGTAGACGCGACCCGCGCCGAAAAAGATTTCCTCAAAGAAGCCATCGCGACCGCCGTCAAAGCCGGCGCGACCTGTGTGACGCTGTGCGACGACGCGGCGATCCTGCTGCCCGATGACTTCGCGGCTTTTGTCAAGGAGATGAGCGAGGGCGTAGAGGTACCCGTCGGCGTTTTGTGCAACGACAAAAACGGCGTGGCGACCGCGGCTTCTATCTTAGCGGTGAAGAACGGCGCCGCCTGCGTCAAGACCTCCATCGGCGGCGCGGCGACTCCTCTGAGATCGTTTGGCATGCTGATGAAGGATATCCGCGAGAACTACGGCTACACCGCCGATATCCGCGCTACCGAGCTGCACAGAGCGATCGACCAGATCGAGTGGATCATCAACGGCAAAACCTCGAACGTGACCGCCCGCGAAATTGTTGACGAGGGTATCCGCTTACAGCTCAACGACACCGTCGATACCGTTCGCGAGCATGTCGAGAAGATCGGCTACGACCTCTCCGACGAGGATATCAAAAAGGTATATGAAGAATTTCGCCGGATCGCCCGCAAAAAGCCTGTCGGCATCAAGGAACTGGACGCCATTGTCGCGTCATCCGCTCTGCAGGTTCCCGCGACCTATACGATCGAGAATTATGTCATCAACAGCGGCAACAAGATCTCGTCCTCAGCCCAGATCGCTTTGAACCGCGACGGCAGAACCGTACAGGGTATCGCCATCGGCGACGGTCCCATCGACGCGGCGTTCCACGCGATTGAGCAGATCATCGGCAGACGCTTTGAGCTGGACGATTTCTCCATCCAAACCGTCACGCAGGAGAAAGAAGCGATGGGTAACGCGCTGGTCAGACTGCGCGTCGGCGGCAAAATCTACTCCGGCACGGGACTGTCCACCGATATCATCGGCGCTTCTGTCCGCGCCTACATCAACGCCGTCAACAAGATCGTCTACGAGGAGGAGTAAAAAATGAAATTGTCCTTTTCTACCAAGGGCTGGCATGATATTTCTTTTGAAGAATTTTGCACTGCCGCTGAGTATTTCAAATTCGAGGGCATCGAGCCCCATAACATCAACAACTCGGCGTTCTCCGATAAGAGCGGCGTTTTCCATGATTATTCCGCGGCGGCTACGCTCCGCATGCTTTATGACCGCAACCTGAGCTTGCCGTGTATCGACGTCATCAACGATATCGCGGACGAGGATCAGTATGACGCGGCGATCGCCGAGATCGAGCGCTGTTTGCAGATCGCCTCTAACCTCCATATCCCGAACATCCGTCTTCGCGCCGAGCACCACGACGATACCGAAAAGGCGGTGCAGAACGTCAAGAACCTGATCGAAGCCGTGCTGCCTGTCGCCGAGAGGGATAAGATTTCGCTCCTGATCGAAACGCGCGGCATGTACGCCGACACCGCTCTTTTGCGCGATACGCTGGAGTATTTCGCAAGCGACTATGTCGCTTCTCTGTGGAACATGTCCGCGGCGTACTTCACCGTAGGTGAAAGCCCCGCGAAGATTATCTCTAACCTCGGCGCGTATGTGCGCCATGTGCACCTCAACGATGGCGTCAAGACCGACGACGGCATCGAGTACCGTCTGGTCGGCGAGGGCGATCTGCCGATCAAGGAGACCATGAAAGCCCTGCGCTCCGTCAACTACGACGGCTTTATCTCGCTCGTCTGGGATCCCAGATGGTGCCCGGAGCTGGACGACATGGATATTATCTTTGCCCAGTTTATCAGCTATATGAAGCAGTTTGCCGACACCTCCAAAAACGAGTCCGCGCTTTACTGGAACAACCGTCACACCGGCAAATTTGTCTGGAAGAAAGAGACCCTGATCGACGCGACCTTCTCTGACGTTCTCGACCGCATGGTAGAAGAATTTCCCGATCAGCTGGCGTTCAAATACACTTCGCTCGATTATACCCGCACCTACAGCGAGTTCCGCGACGACGTCGATGAATTTGCCCGTGTGCTGATCTCGCTGGGCGTGAAGGCGGGATCTCATGTCGCTGTCTGGGCGTCGAACGTTCCCCAGTGGTACATTTCCTTCTGGGCTACCGTCAAGCTCGGCGCGGTGCTGGTCACCGTGAACACCGCCTACAAAATCCATGAGGCGGAGTATCTCTTGAAGCAGAGCGACACCCATACCCTGATTATCACACAGGGCGCGAAGGATACCAGCTACGGCGAGATCATCGCGCGTCTGTGCCCGGAGCTTGAGAACGTCAAAGAGGGCGAACAGCTCCACGCAAAGCGTCTGCCGTTCCTCAGAAACGTCATCACCGTCGGCTTTGAGCAAAAGGGCTGTCTGACCTGGGAAAAGGCGCTCGGTTATGCCGCCAAAACGCCGAAAAGCGAAGTGTATCGCATGGCGGCTGCGGTCGACAAGGACGACGTCTGCAACATGCAGTACACCTCGGGTACCACCGGTTTCCCCAAGGGCGTTATGCTGACGCACTACAATATTGTCAACAACGGCAAAAATATCGGCGACCGCATGGATCTGTCCACCGAGGATCGCATGATGATCCAGGTGCCGATGTTCCACTGCTTCGGCATGGTGCTGGCGATGACCGCGTCCATGACCCACGGCGCGACCGTTCTGCCGCTGCCGTATTTCAGCCCCAAGCCCGCGCTGGCGTGTATCAATAACGAGCATATCACCGCTTTCCACGGCGTTCCGACGATGTTCATCTCTCTGCTGGAGCATCCCGATTTTCCGAAAACCGACTTTTCTTACATGCGCACCGGTATCATGGCAGGCTCGCCCTGCCCGATCGACAAAATGCGCGAGGTTGTCGACAAGATGAACATGACCGAGATCACCATCGTCTACGGTCAGACCGAGGCGTCTCCCGGCTGTACCATGAGCTCTACCGAGGACTCTATCGAGGTGCGCGTCAACACCGTCGGCAAGGAGCTGCCCGAGATCGAGTGCAAGATCGTCGATCCCGAGACGGGGGAGGAGTGTCCTCCGAACGTCAACGGCGAGTTTTTGGCGCGCGGCTACAATATCATGAAGGGCTATTATAAGATGCCCAAAGAGACCGCCGAAGCCATTGACAAGGACGGCTGGCTGCACACAGGCGACCTTGCCTGCAAGACCGAGGACGGCTATTTTAAGATCACCGGACGACTCAAAGATATGATTATCCGCGGCGGTGAGAACATCTATCCCAAGGAGATCGAGGAGTTCATCTACACGAACCCCAAGGTCTCCGACGTCCAGGTCATCGGCGTTCCCGACGAGAACTACGGCGAAGAGATCATGGCGTGCGTCATCCTCAAAGAGGGCGAGACCATGACCGAGCAGGAGATGAAGGACTTTATCGCGGCGAACATGGCGCGTCACAAGGTGCCGCGCTACATCGACTTTGTCGACAGCTTCCCGATGAACGCCGCCGGCAAGATCCTCAAGTACAAGATGCGTGAGGACGCGGTCGAGAAGCTCGGTCTGCAAAAAGCGAACAGTGTGGTGACTGCCTGATGAGAAACGGATTTCAGATCATCGACTCCCACTGCCACATCTACCCCGAGAAGATCGCCGCCAAGGCGGTCGCGGGGACGGATACCTTTTACGGTACCGTTGCCAAGTGCGACGGTACGGCGGGCAGTCTGTTAACAATCAATGAGGAATGCGGAATTGACCATTCGCTGGTGCAGAGCGTCGCGACCACCCCGAAGCAGGTGGGTTCCATCAACCGCTTTATCGCCGAGACGGTCGCTCAGTCCAACGGCAGGCTGACCGGACTGGGAACTCTCCATCCCGACAGCGAGGATCAGCGCGCCGACGTACAGCATCTGGTCGACTTAGGGCTGATCGGCGTCAAGCTCCACCCCGATATCCAGCAGTTCAAGATCGACGACTACCGCTGTCTGAAAATCTACGAGCTGTGTGAGGAATACGGCTTGCCGATCCTCATGCACACGGGCGACAAGCGGTATGACTTTTCTAACACCAACCGCCTGATTCCGATTCTCGAGACCTACACCAACCTGACGATCATCGGCGCTCACATGGGCGGCTGGTCGCTGTGGGATGAAGCAAGTCAGGAGCTTTGCGGGATCAAGAACCTTTATGTTGACTGCTCGTCCACGATGTACTGGGTACCCCTCGACAAAACCGCCGAGATCATCCGCCGTTACGGCGCCGACCGAGTGCTGTTCGGTACCGACTACCCGATGTGGGATCCGCGCACCGAGGTGGGTCTTTTCTTCCGGCTCGGACTGTCCGACGACGAAATGAAGCTGATCCTCAGCGAAAACGTCAAGAAGTTATATCAATTGAATATTTAATACTAATCCTTAATTAAAACCTTTATCATCTATTGGGCTAAATTTCGCATAGCTTTGTTGGACTCCTTGACAGGCGCCAGCCTGCCTGCGTCGCCCGCCGTGCTCTGCAAAATTTATCCCTAATATCTGATTAAATCTTTTTATTAAGGATTAGTATAAGACAAAACCGTCGCCCGGAAATTGGCGGCGGTCTTTTTTTTGCCTTTTACTTTGTAACTTGACTGACGGGTTGATTTGGGGTAAAATATAAGCTGTACTATGGTAGGGAGACTGTGGATATCCCGACAGTTGATTTGTCAGTGCGTCGCTTCGTATCAGCGAGCCATCACCGCGGCAGTGCCGCCAAAGGAGGTGTCCGATGGGTACCAAAAAACCAAGTATCAAGAAGCAGATCGTCAATGTTTCGGTTCTTTTGGCGATGATCGGACTGACCTTCTTCATCATCTTTCGCAACCAGGACGGCTTTTCGATCGCCTCGGTCGGCGAGTTCGTCCAAAAGATTCACTGGCCTTTCCTGCTCGGCGCGTTTCTCTGTATGTTTATGAACATCGGCTTCAAGGGGATGAGCATCGGACTGCTGTCGCGTACGATGGGCTATCACAAACGACCGTCAAAGAACTACTCCTACGCTTCCGCCGACATCTACTTTTCGGCGATCACGCCCTCCGCGACAGGCGGACAGCCCGCGTCGGCTTACTACATGGTCAAGGACGGTATCCCGATCTCTCACACCTCGGCGATCCTGTCGGTCAACCTCTTGATGTACACGGCGTCTTTGATGGCGCTGGCGGTGGTCACCTTTATCTTGAGACCCAACCTCTTCTTCAACATCGACTCGTGGATCGTCAAGGCGTGTATCATCATCGGTCTGCTGATCCAGCTGCTCTTTTTGTCGATCTACGTGATGATTATGGTCTCCGAAAAGATGGTCATGCGGCTGGCGAGGATTCTCGTAAATCTGGCGGCGTTACTGCGTATTGTTAAAAATAAGCAGGAGTACCTCGGACGTATCGACGCCTCTGTCAGACGCTTCAAAAATTCTGTCCTTCTGCTCAGTCATGACAAAAAAGCCCTGATCGGATCGTTCCTTCTGAACTTTATCGAGCGTATCACTTACATCTCCATCGGCGTTCTGGTGTTTTACGGCGCGCTGTACAACATCCCCGAGTTGGCGGGAACAAAGATCAGCGTGATCGACATCTACGCTTTGCAGGCTTACTGCTGGTTCGGCGCGTACTGTGTGCCGCTGCCGGGCGCGGTCGGCGCGAGTGAAGCGATCTTCAACAACGTTTTCTCGATGGTCATCAGCAACACGATTCTGCTCAGCTCCACGATGGTCATCACCAGGGGAATCAACTTCTATATCAGCTTTATCTTTGCGGGTATCGTGACGCTGGTACATCATATCAACGTTCACTTCATACACCCAAAACTCCATAAAGAAGATCAAAAAGATCAAACAGAAAAACAAAAAGCGTGAGCTTCATGAAGCCCACGCTTTTTTCTATATATTTAAGGAGAGAGGAGGAATAAACAAATCAAAATACGAAGTATCCCAGTATGCCGATCAGCACGCCGATCGCGGCTCCGCTGACGACGTCGCGGATGAAGTGAACCCCCGCGAGGACTCTGGTCACGCCGATTGCCGCCGCGACGATCAGCATGATGACGCCGATACGCGTTTGCAGATACAGGAACGCCATCGCGATGATGAACGCGCATACCGTGTGACGGGACGGAAAGCTCTTGCCCTTGGCGTCAGTTCTCACCGGCGGGGTGTAGTCGTAGACCTCATAGGGACGTTTCGCGTTGACGATCGCCCTGATAATCGAGATCACGATCAGGGTCACAAGCGGGATCAGCGCAAAGCGCAGAAATTTTTCGCTTGTCATTCCGTCGTTGACCGCGAGGACGATCAGCTGAACGGGATAGAAGATGTACATCACCAGCGGCAGAACGTCATGGAGCGCTTTGATGGTATTGCTCCGCGCTTTGGTCTCTTGAAAATACGCGCTCAGCTCACGGTAGTTTTCGCCTTTCATTCTGCCACTTCCTTTCTCGTTCCGCATAGTCATTGATGGTATGCTCTAATCATAACAGCCTTTTGTGTCGGTGTTTAGAACAAAAAATGACTAATTTATTAACATTCTATGAGATTTTTTTGAAATCGTTCGTCTTTTTCAAAATTGATGACAGCTTTGTCATTTTTACGGAAGCTCGATCTCTACCTTGTAGGTTTCGAGCCAGCAGTCAACTTCAATCAGATAGGCGAGGATCTGCGGCGCCTTCATCAGCTGACCGTACCACGGCGAGCGGATGTTCTCGGGGTGTTCCATAACGTCCCTGACGCCGTTTTCGTCGATCAGGCTGTTGATTCGCCTGCTTTTGTCGCTGAGGATTTCGGCGACTTTCTTTTTGCACAGCTCCATGTAGACAGGGTTGTGCGTTTTGGGATAGGGGCTTTTCTTGCGATAGCAGATGTCATAGGGCAGGATGCCCTCAAACGCTTTGCGGATCACGCCCTTTTCTCTGCCCGAGAGCGCCTTGTACTCCCACGGCATGTTGTAGGCGCAGTCGATCAGGCGGTAGTCGCAGAACGGCACTCTGACCTCAAGCCCCGAGTACATCGAACAGCGGTCTTTGCGCTCCAAAAGACACTGCATGAACCAGTAGTAGTTCAAGGCGAACATCTCGCGCATACGGCGGTCGATCGCGCTGTCGCCGGGAAGGGTATCGACCGCGCGGATGGTATCGAGATATCTGTCCCTGACGTATTCTTCACCCTTCGGCAGAATCCCCTTTTTCAGCACCTGCCGCCTGACGCCCTGTTCCCGCGACCACGGAAAACAGTCCTCGAACAGGATATCGTGGTTGTGATACCACGGATAGCCGCCGAACAGCTCGTCGGCACATTCGCCCGACAGCGCGACGGTGAAGTTCTTTTTGATTTCTTTGCAAAAGAGCAGCAGCGACGAGTCGATATCTACATATCCGGGAAGGTCGCGCGCCTGCACCGAGGGGTAGAGCGCCTCCAGCACATCTTCGTTATCGAGGACGATCTCGTGATGGAGCGAGCCGCAGCTTTGTACCATCAGCCCGATATACTCGTAGTCGGCGTTCGGCTGGAACAGCGTTTTGGTGAAGTACCGGCGGTTGTCGGCGTATTCGACCGAGTAGGTGTCGATGGGAGAGAGCTTATTTCTTTTACGGAAATTTGCGGCGGTCTGACAGATGACGGAAGAATCTAATCCGCCTGATAGAAAGAAGCACATGGGAACATCGCTGACAAGCTGGCGTTCGATCGCGTCGGTCAGCAGGAAACGGAGCTTTTCGACAGTCTCTTTTTCATCTGCTTCGTGGGGATGAGCGGTAAGCCGAAAGTAGCGGCTTTTGCGCAGCTTGCCGTCCTCGTATACCGCGTATTCCCCGGGCAATAATTCAGAAATCCCCTTAAAGACGCCGTTGCCGGGTGTTCGGGCAGGACCCAGGAAAAACAGCTCATATAAGCCCTCTTCGTCAACGGCGGGAGTGACCGTCCCGCTGTTGAGGATCGCCTTGATCTCTGAGCCAAAGACGATACCGTCCTTGTAGGTGTGATAAAACAGCGGCTTGACGCCGACGCGGTCGCGGCACAGGAACAGCCGCCCGGCGTTTTCCTCAAAGACCGCAAAGGCGAAGATACCGTTGAGCTTTTCGGCGCACTTTTCCTTGTAATAGCAGTACGCCTTGAGCAGTACCTCGGTATCGCTGCGGGTGCCGAAGCCGAAGCCGACCGCCTTGAGCTCTTCTCTGAGCTCTTCGGTATTGTACAGCTCGCCGTTGTAGACGATGGTGTACTTTTCGCCCTCATATAAGGTGCTCATCGGCTGGTGACCGTTTTCGGGGTCGATGACCGACAGCCGTCGGTGCAGCAGCGCCGCGTGACGGCGGATGTACGCGCCGTGCTCGTCGGGACCCCGCCTTTTCAGACTGTCCGACATCTTTTGTAAAACTTCGTCCATTTCATTGATCGGTCGGGTATGATCCAACCATCCTGCGATTCCGCACATAGTTACCTCCGGGTTGTGTGATGGATGCTTCCGAGAAAGCAGAGCGACGACAGGATCAGCGCGCCCGATCCGAACAGGGTCGCCGACCGTGACAGGGTCAAGGGAACGTCGACCGTGCTGAAAACGCTCTGCTCCACGGGGAAAATCATAAGTAATATATATGTGAGAGCCGCGGTGATTATACCTTGTAAAATTCTGTATAGGAAAAATAAACCTTTTCTGAGCGGCAAATCGCCTGCTCCCGCATAGATCTGCAAATGCACCGATATGCCGCTGAAGCCGATGAAAAACGCGATCTGCTGCAAAGGGTACCTGCCGCACATCCGCCGGCATCCGCTCGTGATCTCCATCGCCGCCGACAGGATATCGGTGAGCGTTTCGTTCGGCGATACCGCCGCGATCACCTCGATCAGCGCCGCGCACAGCACTACCATCGCGCACATATAAAAGGTCGCGCGCGAAGCTTCTGTCACACAGGCGACCAAAAGGTTAGGTGCAGGCGTTTCGAAAGTCGGACGCCGCCGCTTGGATGGCTGAACCCGCATGGCTCTTCCGATTATCACCCCTGTGACGACCGTGCCGATGAGCTCTGAGTACAGCAGCAGCCTGCCTGCCGCGGCGTTGCCCAGCAGAGCGTTGCCGATGAAGCTTAACAGAAACCCCGGTCCGGCGCAGACAGCGATCATGACGAGCTTTTCGGCTTCCTTTTCGCCGATCTTTTTCTGTTCATACAGCATCGCGGCACACCGCGCGCCGACAGGATAGCCGCCGATCAGGCTCAGCAGGATGACCGAGAGCCCGACGGGGGAGATACCGAAGAGCACGCGCGACAGTCTGCCGAAAGGCTTTGTCAACAGCTCCGCGAAACCGCTTTTGACGAGATAGGACGACAGCGCCATGAACAAAAACAGCGACGGTACCAGCGCTTCGACACAGAACAGCAGTCCCTTTCGGATACCGTCCGCGCATTGTGCCGAATACCGCAGGCAGATTGTCAGACCGAGAACGGCGGTCAGCAAGGTCATTATTTTTCTGTTATCGAAGTATTTTCGCAAATTCATTTCATTCACCGATAATATATATGCGATCTCGCTCATAAAAATAAATGGGTGATTTGATGACAAAAGACAACAGGCGTGAGAAAAAACGAAAGCCGCCGATCCTGCCGGTGATGAACGCGCCGTGCATCGAGCTCAGCGGTAACCGCGAGATATTGATCGAGGGCGGCAAGGGTGTGCTGGAATATTCGACCGAAACCGTGAGGGTCAACACACAGGGCATGATCGTGTCGGTTTCGGGCAGGGAGCTGAATCTGCGCTGTATCTCGGATTCCGCGCTCATCATCGACGGCTTTATCACCGCCGTGACCTTTACGGTGTAGCCTATGCTGTTGGGTTTACTGCGGTTTTTTCGCGGATATGTCCGCTTTTCGGTCAGCGGAAAATATCCCGAACGTTTTTTGAACATTACTTCGCGCGCAGGGATCAGACTCTGGGAGGTACAGCGCAGGGGAGAGGGATTTTGCGCGTGCATGTACCGCTCCGATTACCGCCGTATCCGCACTTTTGCGCGCAAAGCGGGCGTCAGGCTCAGTCACAGCGGCAAGGGCGGTTTGCCCGAGTTTGTCAGCCGTTACCGCGACAGGGTCGGCGTTGTCATCGGCGCGTGCGTGTTTATCATCACGGTATTTGTGATGTCGCTGTTTATCTGGAGCATGGATATCACGGGGCTTGATCGCATCAGCTACAGCGAGATGAAGGAGGAGCTGCGCGGGCAGGGGCTGTATATCGGAGCGTTCAAGCCGTCGCTGGACGATCAGCGAATCTCCCGCAATATTCTTTTAGAGAATCATGACGTCGGCTGGATGGCAATCAATATCCAAGGCTCTTACGCGTCCGTTGAGATCAAAGAAGAAGCTCCCGCGCCCGAGGTTGCCGATATCTATTCTCCGTGCAATATCAAGGCAAAGCGTGACGGCGTGATCCTGCGGATGGAAACGCTCCAAGGTGCGACCGAGATCGAAGAAGGCTCGGGCGTGGTCGAGGGACAGCTGCTTGTCAGCGGGGTGATGGGGGATGAGCAGGGAACGTCACGGTTGGTGCGTGCCGACGCGCGTATCTTTGCGCGCACGACGCATGAAGCGGCGTTCTCTGTTGAAGAGAACCAAAGCGTGCTTGTGCCGAACGGCGAGGTTGCTCAGAGAAAGAGTCTTATGCTCTTTGGGCTGAGTTTGCCGTATTGCTTCGGCAGGGTGGATTCTCCCTATGCAGCGGTCGAAAGCGATTCCGACGCGCTGTCACCGCTCGGGATCACTCTGCCTGTCGGCGTCACGACGGAGAGGGTCAGCGCGCTGACGTACAGGGATACTGTTCTCGATGATAATTCTGCAATAGAATTATTAGAAAAGCAGTCTCAGCTGTATGAGCTGTTCTGTCTGTCAGACTGCACCGTTGAGGACAGGGCGTACACGCTCACGCGCGGCGCAGGCGCGTATACCCTGCATGTGACCTACACCTGCGTGGAGGATATCGCTGTACAGGAACCCATCGGCACGGATGAGAATACCGATCTCACACGTTATGTCCGTCCGACTCAGGCAAAGGAATAAGCCTTGTGTTCAGCAGATTTTTGTGGTATACTGCAACTATCTCAAAGATAGAAGATGATATGATGCGAATAATGTGTATCGGCGATGTTGTCGGATCGGTCGGCTGTGCCTTTCTTCGAGAACATCTGCCGCATTTCAAACGGCAGCAGCAGATTGACTTTGTCATCTGCAACGGCGAGAACTCCGCCGACGGCAACGGTATCACGCCCAAGTCGGCTGACCACCTGTTCACCTCCGGCGTGGATTTTATCACGCTCGGCAACCACAGCTTCCGCCGCAAGGAGGTCTATCCTTATCTGGATGAGAAGCTGAACATCATCCGCCCCGCTAACTATCCGTCCCCCGCTCCGGGCGTCGGATACGCGACGGTTGACATGGGCTACACCACGCTCGGGATCGTCAACCTGATGGGACAGCAGTTTATGGACGCGGCTCTCGAAAACCCCTTTACTGCCGCCGACAGAATCTTAAAGGAGCTTGACGCAAAGATCGTTCTTGTGGATTTTCACGCCGAAGCGACCTCCGAAAAACGAGCGATGGGCTTTTATCTTGACGGCAGGGTATCGGCTGTCTGGGGTACGCATACCCATGTGCTGACCGCTGACGCCGAGGTGCTCCCCGAGGGTACGGGCTACATCACCGATATCGGCATGACCGGCGTGATCGACAGCTGCCTGGGGGTGAAGAAGGATATCATCATGCGGCGCTTCTCAACCCAGCTTCCCGAGCGGTTTGAGCTGGCGGGCGGCGAGTGCAAGCTGAACTGTGTGATCTTTGACATCGACCGCAAGAGCGGCAAATGTCTGTCGGCTCAGTCATTTGAACTAAGATAATTTACATTTTGTTACCCTTTTTTGTGTACAAAGTGCTTGATAAATTTCGACTTTTAGTGTATAATGTTAAAAGTTTGTAATCATATTAGATTTTAGTTCTGATTTAAAAGGATGTGTTTACGTTGATTAACGGTGAAACTCTCAGACAAGCGATCATTTCCGGTGCGAATAATATTTCTTCCATCAAGGCTCGCATCAATGATCTTAACATTTTCCCTGTCCCTGACGGCGATACCGGTACCAACATGTCGATGACGATTGTTGCGGCGGCTGACGCTTTAAAAGACGCTGAGCCCGCAGACGTTTCTGCGGTTGCCCGCATGACCGCTTCCGCGATGCTTCGCGGCGCGCGCGGAAACTCCGGCGTTATCACCTCTCTGTTGTTCAGAGGTATCTCCAAGGGTCTTGAGGACAAGGCAGAGGCGTCGGGCGCTGATTTGATTCACGCGCTGGGCTTAGGTGTAGAAGCCGCCTACAACGCGGTTACCAAGCCTACCGAGGGCACCATCCTCACCGTAGCCCGCATGGGTTATGAGGCGGGCTTAGAGGCGCTCGAGACCGAGGAAGATCCCGCGGTTCTGTGGGAGACCGTCTGCGACGCGGCTCTGGACGCGCTTGAGCAGACTCCCGAGATGCTCCCCGTGCTCAAAAAGGCAGGCGTTGTCGACGCCGGCGGCAAGGGTATCCTGACTATCTTTGAGGGTATGCTCTCCGTCATCCGCGACGGCGTTGTTGTCGAGTATGAGGAAGAAGCTTACGAGAAAGAAAACGACGACGACTGGTTCCGCTCCGCCGCGGCTGAGTTTGACCAGGTCATCAACTTTACCTACTGCACCGAGTTTATCGTCGGCAGAAACCCCGAGGTCGAGACCGACCCCAACGAGCTGCGCCTGTATCTTGAGACCATCGGCGACAGCATCGTCATGGTGGCGGACGATGAGATCATCAAGGTGCACGTCCACACCGAACAGCCCGGCAACGCGATGCAGCACGGTCTTGAGTTCGGTCAGCTTCTCACCGTCAAGGTTGAGAACATGAAGGAACAGCACAAGAAAGCCAAGGAAGAGAACGACAAGGCAAAGGCGAAGGCGGAGAAGAAGACCGAGCCGACCGTCGCGAAGCCTACCGATGAATTTGGCTTTGTCGCTGTAGCGGCAGGCGAGGGGCTTTCGAACCTCTTCAACGAGCTGGGCTGCCTGAACGTCGTATCCGGCGGTCAGAGCATGAACCCCTCCACCGACGACATCCTCGCGGCGGTGCTCGCTACTCCCGCTAAGCGCGTATTTGTTCTGCCGAACAACAAGAACATCATCATGGCGGCTGAGCAGACCGTTGCGCTGGTCGAGGACAGAGAGGTCATCATCGTTCCGACCCGCACCATCCCGCAGGGTCTGTCCGCGATGCTGGTATTTGATCCCGACTGTGACGCTCAGACCAACGTCGAGAACATGATGGAAGCGGCAAAGAACGTCTCTACCGGCCAGGTCACCTTTGCGGCGCGTGATTCCGAGTTCGGCGCGAAGAGAATCAAAGAGGGCGAGATCATCGGTCTCGATAACGGCAAGCTGACCGTCACCTCCTCCAGCCCGAACAGAGCGCTGTACAAGCTCGCCAAGTCCATGATTAACAAGGACATGTCCTTTGTGACCCTGATCTCCGGCGAGGGCGTCTCCGAAGAAGAGGCTGCCGAAGCGGTTGAGCTGCTCGAGAACAAGTTCTCCGATCAGGTTGACATCACCTACATCAAGGGCGATCAGCCGATCTACTACTACATCTTCAGCGTAGAATAATCTGACATATCACAAGGCTGTTTCTTCGGAAGCAGCCTTTCTTTTTATGAAAATAGTCATTGCGAGGGGCGCAATGGTTAAGGTTGAGATTGCCACGTCGGAACCATGTTCCTCCTCGCGATGACGATCTGTAATGCGCCCCGTGGCAATCTCAACCGATATTCAATAGTCATTGCGAGGGGCGCAAAGGAAAAGGTAGAGATTGCCACGTCGGAACCTTGTTCCTCCTCGCAATGACGATCTGTAATGCGCCCCGTGGCAATCTCAACCGATTAAATGGTCAAATACCCCGCCCGAGCATTGCGAGGGTAAAATGTCTGGCGGACACTTTAGTGCTTGCGCCGAGGAAGATTATTGACAGACGAGAAAAACTGTAGTAAAATATCTATAGAACACATGTTTTATATCGTTTTTTGACGGTTTTTATCAAAAAAGTAGGAACAATGAACGGAGGTGCGCACTTTGTCCCTGTATGTAATGCCGATCACAAAGCTCAGCGGTATCGGAGAGAAGCGCGCGTCCCTGTTCCGCAAGCTGGGGATTAACTCCGTCGGCGACATGATAACCTATTATCCCCGCGCCTATGATAACTGGGCGTGTACTACGCCGATCTGTGAGCTTGCCGACGGCGAGCGTTATGTGGTGCGCGCAAGGGTCAGTACCCCTGTCAGCAGCACGCGTATCTCCGGCGGCAGGCTGCTGGCTAAGCTGAGCGTGTCCGATGAGACCGGCTCCATGAACCTCGTCTTTTTCAACAACAAGTATATCTCGTCTATGCTTCGCTGCGGCGAAGAATACTGCTTTATGGGCAGGGTGACGCGCGACCGCTTCGGCGTGCAGATGACGTCGCCCGAGTTCGCCGCCGCGGCAACCGCCGACGCGATGACGCCCGTGTATAATCTGACGGCGGGGCTGACCAACCGCGTGCTGGTCAAGGCGGCAAAGGAAGCGCTCTCCATGCTTCCCGAGGTCATCAAAGACCCTCTGCCGTATGATATCCTGCACAGATACGATCTGTGTCCCTTGTCCTACGCGCTGACAAACATCCACTTTCCCTGTGATGTCGGCGCGATGGAGCGCGCAAGACGCCGTCTGATCTTTGAGGAGCTTTTGACGCTGAACCTCGGTATGCGGCTGATGAAGTCGCGCTCTCGCGAGGATACCGCCGTGCATATGCCGACGGACTATACCGGCGAGTTTATCAAGACGCTGCCGTTTGAGCTGACCGGCGCGCAAAAACGCGCCGTGGCAGACTGCGTGAACGATATGCGCGACAAACCCTCTCCGATGAACCGGCTGATCCAGGGCGACGTCGGCTCCGGCAAGACCGCCGTCTGCGCCGCCGTGTGCTACCACACCGTGAAAAACGGCTATCAGGCGGCGTTTATGGCGCCGACCGAGATTTTGGCACAGCAGCATTTTGAGACCTTTTCAAAGATGTTTGACGGCACAGGCGTCCGCATCGAGCTGCTGACAGGCTCGATGACCGCCGCCGAGAAGCGCAAAACGCGTGAGCGTATCGAAAACGGCGAGAGCGATATCGTGATCGGAACGCATGCGCTCTTATCCGAGAGCACGGTGTTTTTGAACCTGGGCTGCGCAATCACCGACGAACAGCACCGTTTCGGCGTGGCGCAAAGGGCTAAGCTTGCCTCCAAGGGCGAGCATCCGCATGTGCTGGTACTGTCCGCGACGCCCATCCCGCGTACCTTGGGGCTGATTATCTACGGCGATCTGGATATCACGATCATCGACGAGCTGCCCCCGGGGCGCACCGAGATCGACACGCTTTACATCCATGAGGACAAGCGCGACAGAGCTCTTGGCTTTATCAAAAAGCAGGTAGACGAAGGGCGTCAGGCGTATATCGTCTGTCCGCTGGTCGAAGAGGGCGAGGGGGATATGGAGCTTCATTCTGCGAACGATTACGCCGCCGAGCTGATGCTGGGCGCGTTTCGCGATTGCCCCGTCGGCATCCTTCACGGAAAAATGAAGGCAAAGGAAAAGGAAGAGGTGATGGCGCGGTTCGCGAAGAATGAAATCGCCATCCTCGTCGCGACAACGGTTGTTGAGGTCGGCGTGGACGTCAAAAACGCTACCGTCATGATGATCGAGAACGCTGAGCGGTTCGGGCTTTCGACCCTTCATCAGCTGCGCGGACGCGTCGGACGCGGCCGGTACAAGAGCTACTGCATCCTTGTTTCCGACAACAGGGGAGAGAGTACCGAACTGCGGCTGGGCACCATGTGCCGCACCAACAACGGCTTTGAGATCGCGGATATGGACTTGAAGCTCAGGGGTCCCGGCGACTTCTTCGGCAACCGCCAGCACGGCTTGCCGCAGCTCGCGATCGCGGACTTTTCCGATACCGAGACCCTCGCCCAAAGTCAGGAGGCGGCTGAATATCTCTTGAAGATATCACCCGATCTCAGCGACGACGCCATGCGGCCGCTCAGGGCTAAGATTCGTCAGCTTTTTGCGACAACCGAAAACACGATGAACTGAAATCAGGCTCTCCGATTTTTTTGGAGAGCTTTCTTCTTTGTTGTATACTTTTATGCAATTTTTCGCGCTGTTTCGCTATAGACAGAGGGGTATTGTGTATCCGCGCGGCTGAACACCTGTTTTGCGGAAAATTTCAAAAAACGCTCAGCGAAATTTGAGAAAATCGCGAAAAACGCACATCAAAACGAACAACAAAATCTACGCCGAAAACCGCATGAAATCTGAGCATTTGACCAAGCTGCAACAACCGTCCGCACAGCAAACCGCACAACAGGCGCACAACAGGCGCACAACAAGTGAACAACAAGTGCACACTAATAAAGAATATAAAGAATAATAAGAATAATAAGAAGAATAAGAAGAGATAGAATAAGGGATTTTATTCTAAAAAAGAAAAAAGCGTCCCTGCGCGGGACGCTGTAGGCTGACAGGCTTTGTCAGAAATTGATTTTGTGTACTTCTTCAAATACGCAGATGAGCTGATCGCTGACGGCTCTGTCCTGATGCAGACTGCCGAAGTACCATCTTCTGTAACGCGCGTTGTGCATGACGGTGTCGAGAAAGATGTTCAGATCATTGATAGCGGCGCCGCGGTCGATCATCCGCTTGACGGACGCGGGCGCTTCATGGGTGATGACGATATCCAGCATGCGGCGCTGTTCTTCGATATTGACCACCGCGTACTCCAGCTCCTCGTCGGAGGGCAGGGAAGGGGAGGCTTCTGTTTCGTCCGCTTCGGGAGGCAGACCGCCGCCCAGGGTGAAGATGACCTTGTCTTCGATCCTGTACAGCTCGCCGCGGTTCAGACAGTAGATATTTTCTGCGATCTTTCGCGCCGTTCCTCCGTGGAGCGGAACCTCTTCAAACTCTTTCAGTCTGTCAAAATTTTCATGCGAGCCTTCGACAAAGAGGATGTCGAATTTCTTTTTACTGAGCTTTTTCAAGTTTTTTATTTCTTCTTTCGAATTATCCCAGATAAATCCGAAATCGCCCGTGATAATCAGGGTATCGCCCTTTTTCAGATGGCCGAGCCGCCTTTCGCTGAAAACCTCGATATCTCCGTGGGTATCGCCTGTGATGTATATCAAAATGTTCCTCCAAAAAATTTGTAAATTTATGCTATTTGCGATTGATATCATTCGACAAATAGTGTAAAATAAAAGTGTATGCAATACTGATAATTTTCTTCAACGCAATTATATCATATCATTAAGGGAAATACCATATGAAAAGATTAAAATTTTTTCTTTCATTCATTTTGATTTTTGCCATATTTGTCAGCAGCCTCAGCCTTACCGCTATGTCGTATGAAACCGACGTCGAAACCTCTACGGCGGATATGCTGCTCGTCAACCTTGATACCGATACCGTCGTCTTTTCTCAAAAGCCCGACAACATCTGGTACGCCGGCAGCCTTTCGGAGCTGATGACCTTTTTGGTTGCCTACGAGTCGATCGAAGAGCCGAAGAAGGTTACCTTCAAGGTTGAACAGTCCTTTCTTGACGGGTTGCCCTACAAGGACGGCTGCCTTGACAAGTTTGTCGGTCAAACGCTGACAGCGACCGATCTGATGGCGATCATGCTCCTGACCTCGGGCAGCGACGCGGCTTACGCGCTGGCAAGCCTTGCCTTTGGCGGCGATATCGACGCGTTTGTCAAGTCGATGAACGAGCGCGCGGTGCTGCTCGGATGTGATAACACCGGTTATGTGAGCCCCGGTATGCACGAGACCAGCGCCCAGTATACGACCTGCCGCGATCTTCACAAGCTCTATATGGCAGTGAGAAAGATCAGCCTGTTCAGCGAGATCATGAAGCTGGACAGCTATACGCCCAAGGGCTTGGACGCGAAACAGTACTCTGTCGGAATCGAGGTTTCTATCCTCAATCCCGACAGCCCGTACTACTTTAAATATACCAACGACGCGCAGTTTTCTTATACGGAAAAGACCTACGCGAATATCGCCGTAACGACAACCTATCACGGTCAGACCTACTTTTACGCCGGTCTGCTCGGACTCAACGACAGTGAGCGAAACGCCTATGCCGACGCAAAGAAGCTGACAACCTGGGCTTATCTGAACCTTTCCGACCGCAAGCTTCTTGCCGATAACCAAAAAGTCTCCGACGTGAAGGTTCAATCAGGCTGGGGTGAATACAAGATAGAGCTTCATCCCTACAACTCCGCCTACAGAACGCTGCCCAAGAATTTTGATGACGATAAGCTGACGTACGACCTTGACGTCCCCGCAACCGTGAAAACGCCGTTTGTCAAGGGACAGGCTCTGGGCAGAACAAAGGTGCTTTATGACGATGAGCAGATCGACGACATCGCGCTCATCAGCGACTCTGACGAGGGGCTGGATATGCTGTCCGATATGGGACGCTTCGGCGGCTATGTGATGAAGGAGCTCATGCCCTTCGGCAGGGAGGAAGATGAGAACAGCCAAAAGGCTTCCGATCTGGTGAAACCCGCCGACGCCGAAAACGCGGCAGGAAGGGAGTAACGCATGAGAAGATGGATTCGTATCCTGTCGGTGATCCCGGCGCTTGTGATACTGTTTACCTGCGTTTTTTCTGCGCCTGCCTCCGCCCTGAGCTTTGACTGTGATGTGGAACAGTACTCTGATTCCATGCTGATGGTCAACCTCGATACCGGCATGGAGGTCTATGTCAAGGACGCGGATACCAAGCGTTATCCCGCCGCCCTGACCAAGATCATGACCTATATCGTCGCCGCAGAGCACTTTGACGATTTTGATACGCAGATTCCCGTCAAGCAGAGCTGTATCGACGCTGTTCTCAACGGCGGTATGACGTGCTCGGGCGTCGACTGGTACGTCGGCGAGTCGCTGACGGTTGAAGCGCTTTTGTACGCGATGATGCTGCCCGCGGGACACGACGCCGCGATGGTGCTGGCGGATTATGTCGGCGAAGGAAAATTGCAGACCTTTGTTGATCTGATGAACGCGAAGGCACAGGAGCTGGGCTGTGAGAACACCCACTTCACCAATCCCTTCGGCATCCATGACGACAATCACTATACTACCGCGCGTGATCTCTATAAGATCACCAAATACGCGATGGGACTGCCGCTGTTTTCGAAGATTTGCGGCACCTCTACCTACTATGTCAAGGAGGATGACGACGTCCCCTTTATCACCACTAACTGGATGATCGACCCGGGACGCGGCGGCGAGTACTACTATGTGTACGCGACCGGCGTGAAGAACGGTTCTACGCAGGAAGCCGGACGCTGTCTTGTCGCGAACGCCGTGTATGACGGCTATGCCTACATGTGCATATGCCTGCACGCGCCGTATGACGAGACAAAGGACGACAACGAGCAGTACTGCATGATTGAGGCGGCAAATATGTTCCGCTGGGCGTTTTTGAATCTCTCGTTTGTGACGCCCGTAACCAAGGACACGCCGATCTGCGAGCAGAAGGTTGACCACGCGTGGGATACCGAAAGCGTCCTGCTGGTGCCCGAAACAGACCTGAATGTGATTTTGCCGAGCGGTTACTCGAACGGCGACGTCAAAATCACGCCCGACAGCAGCGACTCGGTCAGCGCGCCCATCGGCAAAGGCGATATCGTCACGACCGCGACCGTTTCTTACAAAGGCGAGCCTTTTACCAAGATCAATCTGGTCTCGAACGAGAATGTCGGCGTCAGCCCGATTTTGTACACGACCGACGCGATCCGCGGGGTGCTGACCTCTCCGTGGTTTTTGCTGGCGGTGGGGCTGGTGGTCATCCTGTTCATCGTTTATGTTTCGGTTTCGTCTTCTTACGCCAAAAAACGAAAGAAAGACAAGAGAAACCATTCTCGCTAAGCTTCCATAAACCGGCGTCAACAGCGCCGGTTTTGCTGTGAAAGGAGCTTTGTCGACGCGTGATACGTGTATTAGTTTACAAAACCTTAACTTGACACTGTCATAAGGTTCATATACAATATATCGTAGAGTATTAGGTGAACTGCCATATCGCGGCTTGCCCTGATAAGGAGTAGATTATGAAATTCAAACTGACATGGATTCCGTTTATCCCGCTGGCGCTTGTCGCCTGCTTCTGTAAGCTGGCGCAGGGACTGATGCCTGAGGGTGCGCTCTTCGGCCTGAGCGCGTTAACGCTGGATTACATTTACATGGGACTTGTGGCGCTGATCTTTATCGCGGCGCTGATCCTGACGCTTGCCGACAGGAAGATGGCTCCTTACTACGCGCCTGTCCGCAATATTCCCGCGGGTATTCTCGGCGTCGGTTTGGCGCTGACGCTGGCGGGTGACGGCGCGGATACGCTGATCCGTGTATTCGGCGCGGGTCAGATCAACGTGCTCAACATCTTAAACGGTGTTTTGTCGCTGCTGTCGGCGGTTGTTTTTGTTGTGCTGGGCATCAACCACATTTTGAACCGCAAAGAGGGCAAGCGCTTTGTCCTGATGAACGCGATGCCCGCAATTCTGTGCGCTGTACGGATGATACTGTGCTTTGTTCAGTTTACGACGATTTCCATCCGTCTTGCCGACGTCAGCAGCCTGGTCTGCTATATCTTCGCGACGCTGTTCTTCTTTTATTACGCGGTATCCTTGTCGCTGATTAAGTCAAAGAGCGCCCTGAAAAACACGGTTATCTTCGGCTTTCCGGCTGTCGCGGCGCTTCTGCCTTACGCGCTGTATCAGCTGATGTTCTTCTTTGATACAGACAATATCCTCTCTAATATCAGACCGTTCGAAATGTTCTTAATGGGTCTGTACATCTTTGCTTACCTGATGGAAGTAACCTGCTTTTTGCGCGATAAGGACAGTGTTCGGATCATCGAGAACGAACAGCCTGTCGAGCAGGAAGAGGTTGTCGAAAACGACGTCAAAGCAGAGGATTTCATCACCGGTACTTCCGCTGAGGATGAAGCAGACAGAAGCGAGAGCTCTTCTTATCTGACAACACAGGATACATCCGATTTTCTCTATCAGGAAACGCCTGTAACAGATGACGATGTGGTCACCGAAGCCGCCGAGCGCGATATGGACGGCTATCTGACAAAGATCGAGGAGGAAACTCCCGACGACCGTCCCAAGGATTATGAGAAGCGGCTGGACGAGATTGACAAGCTGATTTTGGAGATCTCCGAAAAGTCGGACTGATCCGCTTTTTTACAAATTATGACAGGAGGATGACAGTATGAAAAGGATCTTAGCGCTTTGCCTGATTTGCCTGCTGCTGGCGTCTTCCTTTTTCATTGTAACGGTCAGCGCGGCTTCTGACTTTGAGATTCAAAACGGCGTGCTTGTCAGGTATAACGGTTCTTCGGATACGGTCACGATCCCGGGCGATGTTCGCGCGGTCGGCGCATCGGCGTTTTTGAACCATACAACGCTGCGTCAGGTTGTGATCCCCGCGTCGGTCGTATCTGTCGGCGACCGTGCGTTTGACGGCTGTTCGGCGTTATCCGTTGTCAGCGGCGGCGACAATATCACCGCTGTCGGCGATATGGCGTTCAGAGGCACGCCGTATCTTGATAACTCTGTCGCAAAGTACTTTATGCTGGGGCATGTTCTGCTTTGGTACAACGGCACCGCGACAAGCGTTACCGTTCCGTCACATTGTACCGCTGTCGCGCCCTATGCCTTTATGCGATGCGAGTATTTGCAGTCCTTTACCGCGTATGAGGGACTTCTCAGCGTGGGTACAGGCGCTTTCTACGGCTGTAAAAAGCTTTCTTCCGTCAGCTTGCCGCCCACCGTCAGCGAGATCGGCGCCTATGCCTTTGAGGGGACGCCGTATCTTGATTCTTTCACCGATTTCGCGGTTGCGGGAGACGGCGTGCTGTTTGGGTATAACGGCGCTTCCGCCGACGTAGAGATTCCCGACACCGTCAAGCGGATCGCGCCCCATGCTTTTGTCAGCTCAAAGCTCCGCTCCGTAACGATTCCCGGGAGCGTCTACGCGATTGACGCGCTGGCGTTTGCGGATTGTACCGGTCTATCGGAGGTTGCGTTTTCCAACGGGCTGGTCAGTATCGGCGACGGCGCGTTTCGCGGCTGCAAGGGCTTGACGAAGCTGATGACGCCTGCGACCGTGTCCTATATCGGACAAAAGGCGTTTGCCGGTGATGGGGCTCTGCAGGGCGTGTCGGTTCGCGGTGACGGCGCGACGGTCTCTTATAACGCCTTCAAGGGCTGTGATAAGCTCGAATATGTGTTGCTGTCCAAGGGCGTGAACGCTGTTTTGGACAACGCTTTTGATACCTGCGAGTCGCTCGGCGGCGTTTCAATACCGTCTCAAACCTCGGAAATCTCCGCTTCCGCTCTGAGCGGATGTGAGGATGTGACCGTCAGCTGTCCCGCAGACTCTCCGGCTTCCTCGGCGCTGTCGGCTCACACCGTCAGCACTGTCAAGGGTGATGTGGACGGAGACGGCGTCAACATCGTGGATTCGTCCGCGATACAGCATTACATCGCGTATCTTGTGCCTTTCAGCGGCGCTCAGACCGCCTCAGCCGACGTCAATTACGACGCCGATGTCGACATCATGGACGCGTTTTATATCCAAATGCGTCTTGCCGGTTATGATGAGTATTTTTGATTTTACCCATTGACAGCCGCTGTTTTAGGTGTTATACTAAGTATCCATTAAACGCTTTAACAAATTTGTTAGCGAGAAATTTCGCAGAGCAAGGCGGAGGACGCAGGCATACTGGCGTATGTCAAGGACGACAACGCCGCTATGCGGAATTTAACGCAATAAATGTTAAAGTGTTTTAATGATACTTAGTATTATATTATTCTTTGAACCAAATAGGAAATAGGGGACATGTCCGCTTGATGAAAGCCAAAGAGAGCCGTCGGTCGGTGTAAGACGGTGCAGAAGTCTTTCGGGTACCGCCCCTCGTATCGCTGATACGTCTCGCTCAGGAAATGGGGCGACGTGTGCCGCGTTAAGGCAAATGAGGGTATGTCAAAACATACCGAATCAGGTGGAACCGCGTTTATACGCCCTGTTGTTTCTTGTGAGACAGCAGGGCTTTTTGTATCATTTGTCGCTGTGAGGCGCCGTAACGGCGTGTCGGCAATCTCATACTTAGTATCAATCGAATATGAATGTCATTGTTAAGCTCGCGAGGGCTTTGACATTCTCAACCTTTATAGATGTAAGGAGATATGTAAAATGATTAATGTAGAGCTAAAAGGCGGCGTTGTTCAGCAGTTTGAAGAGAACATCACGCCTGCCGAAATCGCCAAGTCCATTTCCATGGGGCTGTACAGAAACGTATGCGCCGCGCTGGTCGACGGCAAGGTGTGCGATCTGCGCACCGAGCTTAACGCCGACTGCAAGGTGGAGCTTCTGACCTTTGACGACGACGAAGGCAAGCAGGCGTTCTGGCACACCACCTCTCATATCATGGCGCAGGCGATCAAGCGCCTGTATCCCGAGGCAAAGCTCGCGATCGGCCCCTCGATCGACGAAGGCTTTTACTATGACTTTGACGTAGAAAAGCCCTTTGACAGCGATGACCTTTTGAAGATCGAAGCCGAGATGAAGAAGATCGTCAAGTCCGGTATTGAGATCAGCCGCTTTGAGAAGGCGCCTGCCGACGCGGTCGCTTATCTCGAAGAGCTCGGCGAACCCTATAAGGTTGAGCTGGCTCAGGAGCACGCCGGCAAGGGCGAGCCGATCAGCTTTTACAAGCAGGCGGAGTTTGTTGACCTGTGCGCAGGCCCTCACCTGATGTCTGTCGCGCCTGTCAAGGCGTTCAAGCTCATCAACTGCACAGGCGCTTACTGGCGCGGTGACTCTACCAAACAGCAGATGTGCCGCGTCTACGGTATTTCTTTCCCGAAGGCGGCGATGCTGGAAGAATACATCACCCGCAGAGAAGAAGCCTTAAAGCGCGATCACAACAAGCTCGGCAGAGAGCTTGAGCTCTTCACCACCGTTGACTATATCGGTCAGGGTCTGCCGATCATGCTGCCCAAGGGCGCGCGTATCATCCAGCTGTTACAGCGCTGGGTTGAGGATTTAGAGCAGAAAAACGGCTGGCAGCTGACCAAGACTCCGTTTATGGCAAAGTCCGACCTGTACAAGATCAGCGGTCACTGGGATCACTACAAGGACGGCATGTTTATCCTGGGCGATCCCGACAGCGAGGATGACGTTTATGCGCTGCGTCCGATGACCTGTCCGTTCCAGTATCAGGCGTTCCTCAACCGCGGCAGAAGCTACCGTGATCTGCCCATGAGACTGAACGAGACCTCGACCCTGTTCAGAAACGAGGCAAGCGGCGAGATGCACGGACTGATCCGTGTGCGTCAGTTCACCATTTCCGAGGGCCATCTGATGTGTACGCCTGAGCAGCTGGAGGGCGAGTTTGAACACTGCCTGAACCTCGCGATCTACTGCTTAAAGACCCTGGGTCTGTATGACGATGTTTCCTATCGTTTCTCCCAGTGGGACCCCAACGACCGTGAGAAGTACATCGGTACGGAGGAAGAGTGGAACAACGTCCAGGGTATGATGGGCAAGATCCTCGACGACCTTGGCATCGACTATAAGATCGGTATCGGCGAGGCGGCGTTCTACGGCCCCAAGCTCGATATCCAGATCAAGAACGTTTTCGGTAAGGAAGATACCCTCATCACCATCCAGATCGACCCGATGATCGCCGAAAAATTCGGTATGGAATATGTTGACCGTGACGGTGTGAAGAAGCACCCGTTCATCATCCACCGTACCTCTATCGGCTGTTATGAGCGTACCCTCGCGCTGTTGATCGAGAAGTACGCCGGCGCGTTCCCGTTGTGGCTGGCTCCGGTTCAGGTCAAGCTGCTCCCGATCGCCGACCGTCATCTTGACCGTCTGTATGAGATCAAGAAAGCGCTGGACGACATGGGCATGCGCACCGAGGTTGACGACAGAAGCGAGAAGATCGGCTACAAGATTCGTGAAGCACAGGTACAGAAGATCCCGTATATGGTTATCATCGGCGACAAGGATATTGAGAACAATACCGTTTCCGTCCGCCACCGTAAAGAGGGCGATCTCGGCTCTATGACGCTCGAGGACTTCATGGCGAAGATGAAGGAAGAGATCGACACCAAAGAGATCAAATAACAGGGGCAGGTAAGCGTTGAGCAGAAAACTGAGAAACCTCAAACCGAAAAAAGTTAACCGCGGCGCTTTTGAAGAGCAGAAGCAGCGAGAGGAAAACGCGGCGCAAAACCAGCGCGCGCTGTTGTTCATCCTTCCGCTGGTCATGCTCGCGATCCTCGCGGTGGGTATCTTCTTCGGCTTCAAGTTTTATCAGAATCATGTCAGCGAGCTGACGCCCGTCGCGCCGTCGGAGTATCAGGATGACGCCGCGCTGCATGAGAATCCCATGCTGCTGCGCGCCGTCAACTCCGCTTCTCCGCTCAAAGAGGATTTTGCTCCCGAGGTGACAGAAAGCTGCGGGATCGAGATTTCACCCGACGCCGCAGCTGACCTGGAAAAGATGGTCGCAGCCGCAAAGGACAAAGGCTTTGATCTGATGGTTGTAGAGGGATATATCTCCTACGGCGACCAGAAGGAGCGTTACGAGAGCGCGGTGCAGGAATACCGCAAAAAGTCCGACGTCAGCCTTGTCATGGCGGAAGCTTCTGTCAAAAAGGAAACGCCGCCCCAAGGCGAGAGCGAACAGCAGACGGGGCTGGTTGTATGGCTCACCGTCAAAACCGACGGCAAGTTTGCCGACACCCCCGCGTACGCGTGGCTGACCCGCCACTGTGTCGACTACGGCTTTATCCTCCGCTATCCGGAGAAGGAGAACGCCGGCGGGATCGCGTATTCGTCCCATCTGTTTCGCTATGTCGGCAGGGAATACGCCTATAACATGCGGGCTCTCGATATGAATTTTGACGAGTTTATTGCCTATATGGCGGCAAAGTAGCGACTTTTCGTGTGATTCGCTCCAAAAAAGATAAAAAAAGTCTTGCATTTTGCGGATTGTTAGTGTATAATTACTTTGTTATACCACGGCTATATGTGAAAGAGGTGAATGAAATGCAGGAAAAGATCCATCCTAACTATGCTCAGACTACCATTACCTGTGCTTGCGGTAATGTGATCGAGACCGGTTCGACTAAGAAGGATATCCGTGTTGAAATTTGCTCCAAATGCCACCCGTTCTTTACCGGTAAACAGAAGCTTGTTGATACAGGCGGCCGTGTTGACCGTTTCAAGAAGCGCTTCGGTATGGAGAAATAACGTTCATGAGCTTAAGGCGGTACATCGGTACCGCCTTATTAATTGTGTGATGTGTGATGGAAACTTATAAAACTGTACGGCAGTTCGCCTGTGACGAGCTGGTCGAGAAACGCTCGCGCTTTATCGGCTACTGCAAGCCTGTGAGCACGCAGGACGAGGCGATTGCCTTTATCAATGAAATCAAAAGTAAGCACTGGGACGCGCGGCACAACGTCTACGCTTATGTCGTCAAGGATGAGGGCGTGTCCCGCTACAGCGACGACAACGAGCCGCAGGGCACGGCGGGTATCCCCGTGCTGGACGCGATCCGCAAGCGCGATATCACCGACTGTGTTGTGGTTGTGACCCGCTATTTCGGCGGTGTTCTGCTCGGCGCGGGCGGCTTGGTGCGCGCCTATTCCGCCGCGGCTAAGCTTGCGATCGACGCTTCCGGGGAGCGGGAGATGGAGATGTGCTCCGTGTGCGCTCTGCGCTGTTCCTATACGATGTACGGCAAGATTCCCGCGCTGGTCGCAAGGCACGGCGGCGCGATTGACGACTCGGATTTTACCGACGACGTGTCGATCACCTTTCATCTGCCCGAAGATCAGCTGACCGCGTTCAATAAGGCGCTCAGCGAAGAATCCTCGGGAAAGTACGCGGCTGAAGAGGTAAAGAAAGAATTTTTTGATAAATTGAAGAATTAAAAAGGGTATTTGCCGTTTTTTGCGTAAATAATAAATGTGACTTTCGTTTTTTGGCACAAAAAGCGTCTTTGTGAATTATGTTTATGGATTTGGAGTAGTTATGCCTCGTTTATCGGATGAATTTATCAGTGAAATCAAATATCGCAACGACCTCGGCGAGCTGGCAGGGTCGTATATGCAGCTCAAACGCCGCGGCAGAAACCTGGTCGGACTCTGTCCGTTTCACGGCGAAAAAACGCCTTCCTTTAACATCTATACCGAGAACGGTTCGTTTTACTGCTTCGGCTGCGGTACGGGCGGCGACATCATCACCTTTGTCATGAAGATCGAGAACCTCGACTACATGGAGGCGGTGAAGTTCCTTGCCGAACGTGCCGGTATGACCATGCCCGAGGATGACTATGACGACTCCATGAGCAAGCTGCGCACCCGCATTTATGAAGCCAACCGCGAAGCGGCGCGCTTTTTCTACAGCAAGCTGGTCTCCAAAGAGGGGGCAGAGGGGCTGCGCTATCTGCGAAACCGCGGGCTTGCCGATAGCACTATCCGCCGTTTCGGACTGGGCTTTGCGCCGGATGAACGGTTTTCGCTGGGCAATCACCTCAGGTCGCGCGGATTTACCGAAGCCGAGATGATTGCCGCCAATCTGGTGTTCAAATCCCGCTCGGGAAATTCTGTACTCGACAGATTTTACAACCGCGTGATGTTCCCGATTATCGACGTGCGCGGCAACGTGATCGCCTTCGGAGGCCGTATCATGTCCGATCAAAAGCCGAAGTACCTGAACACCTCCGATACGCTTGTATTCAACAAAAGCTACAACCTTTTCTCGCTGAACAACGCCAAGAACAGCAAGTCCGATTCGCTGATCCTGTGCGAAGGCTACATGGACGTGATCTCGCTGAATCAGGCGGGATTCACCAACGCCGTCGCTACCCTCGGAACGGCGCTGACCTCCGATCAGGCTTCGCTGATGAAACGTTACTGCAAAGAGGTTATCCTCTGCTATGACGCCGATGAAGCCGGTCAGAAGGCGACTGCCCGCGCGATCAACATCCTGCGCGGCGTGGGACTGCCGGTCAGGGTCATCAGTATCCCCGACGGCAAGGATCCCGACGAGTTTATCCGCCGCCACGGCGACAAGGGTCACGCGGCGTTTCAAAACGTTCTGGACAACAGCGGCAACGATATGGATTATCGCCTGCAAAAGCTTAAGTTAAGATTTGATATGAACGCTTCACAGGGAAAGCTGGATTACCTCAACGAGGGCGTCAAGCTCCTGTGTGAGCTGGACAATCCGATGGAGCGCGAGCTGTACGCCTCAAAGCTGAGCGACGAAACCGGTGTCTCGCGGGATTCGATCCTCGAACAGGTCAGGATCGGCGTCAAGCGCAAGGAGAAAGGCCGCAGAAAACAGCAATTCTCGCAGATGCAGCGCAGATTGTCGGGACGTGACGACAGCGTCAATCCCCAGCGCGCCGATAATTTGCGCGTGACAAGCGCCGAAGAGAACCTCATTACTTATCTCGTGAGAAATCCGGACAAGCTGACCTACATTCACGAGAAGGTCTCGCCCGACGATTTCTTAACCGACTTCAACCGCAAGCTTTACGCTTATTTTTCAGACAAAATTCTCAACAATCTGGATCCGATGACGACCGTCTCGGCTGACTTTTCCTCCAAGGAAAGCTCCAGAATCTTCTATATCGTCAACGCCAGAGAAAACTTTGCGAATACGCCGCAGGCGCTCGACGAATATATCGGCATTATCCTCAAGGAAAAGGCGAAGCCCTCCGAGAGTGAGATAAAAAACAGTTCTTCCGACGAGTTCGCTGACTTTTTCAGTCGCATGAAGAACGATCATCAGTAACAACAAGGTATTATGGAAAGGATGGATGCGCTATGGCAGCAAATGAAAAGAAGAGCCTTCTGAAAGAACTGACCGACCTTGCCAAAGCTAAGGGAAATATTTCAAACCAGGATATCCTCGACGCGATCGGAGAGATGGATATCGACCCCGAACAGCTCGAAAAGCTGTATGACGCTTTAGAGTCGGCGGGTATCGAGATCGTTGAGACCGACCTTGAGGAGGATCTTAACCTCGATAACCTCAATATCACCGAATCTGTCAAGGACGAGGACGGCACCTCGGATTCAGGCACCGTTGACAGCGCCGACAACATCTCGATCGACGATCCCGTCAAGGTCTATCTCAAAGAGATCGGCCGCGTACCGCTGCTTTCTCCCGAAGAAGAGGTGGAGTTGGCGATCAGGATCTCCGAGGGCGACGTCAGCGCGAAGAAGCGTCTTTCGGAAGCCAACCTGCGACTGGTCGTCAGCATCGCGAAGCGTTATCTCGGTCGCGGCATGCACTTCCTTGATCTGATCCAGGAGGGCAATCTCGGTCTGATAAAGGCTGTCGAAAAGTTTGACTATACCAAGGGCTTCAAGTTCTCGACCTACGCGACATGGTGGATCCGCCAGGCGATCACCCGCGCGATCGCGGATCAGGCGCGTACCATCCGAATCCCCGTTCACATGGTCGAGACCATCAACAAGGTCAAGAAGGTTTCTTCTCAGCTGCTGCACCAAAACGGCAGAGAACCCTCCGCCGACGAGATCGCTGAGGAGCTGAACATGCCGGTCGATAAGGTGCGCGAGATCATGCGCGTGGCACAGGAGCCTGTTTCTCTTGAGACTCCGATCGGCGAGGAGGAAGACAGCCATCTGGGCGACTTCATCCCTGACGACGACGCTCCCGCTCCGGCTGACGCGGCTTCTCACACCATGCTCCGCGAACAGCTCATGGAGGTGCTCGATACCCTGACCCCGCGTGAGGAAAAGGTTCTTCGTCTGCGCTTCGGTTTGGAGGACGGCAGAAGCCGTACCCTCGAAGAGGTCGGCAAGGAGTTTAACGTTACCCGTGAGCGTATCCGTCAGATCGAGGCAAAAGCGCTCAGAAAGCTCCGCCACCCGTCCCGCTCAAAGAAGCTCAAGGACTTTTTGGACTGAGCCATGACATATGAAGAATGCGGCGCGATCCTCGATGAGATCGCCGATTCGCTTCCTGCCGAGCTTTACCGCGAGCTCAACGGCGGCATTGTCCTCGAGGACGGCTATCGCTATCACTGGTACGCCCAAAATCACGATCTCTACATACTCGGCGTGTATGTGCGCGATAACCTCGGCAAGTCGATCAAGATCTATTACGGCAGTATCGTGCGCGTTTACCGCAACAAAACGCTCGACGAATACCGCGAAATCCTCAAAAGGATTTTGGTACATGAGGTCAGACATCACAACGAGTACCTTGCCGGAGCGGACGATCTCGAATATTACGACGACGAACAGATCAGCAAATATCTGGCTTCCAAGGGCTATACCATCAAATAACATACAAAGAACCTCTGCGCTTTATCGGCGCAGAGGTTCTCTGATATGAAGGGTAAAAATAATGGGAGCTAACGTAATAATAATCGCTTATACTAATCCTTAATTAAAACCTTTATCATTTATTTAAAATAGTCATTGCGAGGGGCGCAAAGGAAAAGGTAGAGATTGCCACGTCGGAACCTTGTTCCTCCTCGCAATGACAATCTGAAATGCGCCCCGTGGCAATCTCAACCGATATTCAATAGTCATTGCGAAGCCTCTTTAGGGGCTGTGGCAATCTCAACCGATTAAAAGGGTCAAATACCCCGCCCGAGCATAGCGAGGGTAAAGTGTTCGGCGGACACTTTAGTGCTTGCACCGGGGAAGTTTATTAAGGATTAGTATTAGGCGATCGCTTCGCCCAACGCTCTGCACTTGGCGACGCCTTCGTCGTCAGGCTCTTCGTTGACGATCAGCGGATCAGCCGCGAGTGCCGCGCCTGCCTCTTTGCAGGTTTCCTCCCAGCTGCGCATCCACTCGCCGTCGCCCCAGCCGTAGGAGCCGAACAGCGCGATCTTCTTGCCGCTGAGGGCGGGTAATACTGCGTCAAACATGGGCTGGAACTCGTCTTCCTCCAGAACCTCGTCGCCCATAGCGGGACAGCCGAACGCGATCGCGTCGTACTGCGCGACCTGATCCGCGTTAAAGTCCGCGGGGGAGAGCAGCGCGACGTCGGCGCCTTTTGCTCTTGCACCGTCCGCCACGGCGTTTGCCATAGCCTCGGTGTTGCCGGTTCCGCTCCAAAATACAATTGCGATGTTTGCCATGATGTGTTTCTCCTTTTATAGAAAGTATTTGATATAATAATATCCTTTATGATACCGCCACGACCATTTTTTCGAAGGAATTGTGTCGGGCGTAGCTGTACTGATAACAGCGGGTGCATTTCTTGTACATCCTGAACTTTTTCTCGGCTTCTTCCACGTTGCCGTAGACCTTCCATGTGCCGACGCACTTGGCGCACTGTGCCTTGTTGACGATAAAGCCGTAGACGTCGACAGGGGGATACCCCAGAAAAAGCCCGATTTCATGCGGAAATTCGTCGTTTTGACTCAGCCTGTTCCGCAGCTCGGCGATACAGCGGGAATCACTCCCGACGGGATAGCCGAGTTGAGAAAGAATCTCGGCGGCGAGAGGGTTTGTCAGATCGCGCCTGAGATACGCGGGGCGAAAAAGGAATAACAAAGCCCTTTGTCCGTCGTACCTGAGAATCATCAGACGGAGCCGGCAGGGGACAAGGATCAGGTTGATCTCACGCACACAGCGGTACAGCTCTTCTTTATCACAGCAGGGATAACCGAAAAGGTTGGCGGTTTTCAGCCCTGCCATTGTCGGCGCGCATTTTGCGATAACGGTATCTTTCAGCATGACGACTCCTGTTTTGAAATTGGTTAGCCACGGCTAACTGTTGTTATTGTATCAGCTTTTCGCCGATTGTTCAATGTATATTATCGCCAAAGATAGGGGAGATAAACAGGGAAACTTTGGATAAAGTTAGCAAACGCTAACTATTTTCCGCATGGTTTTCTATCACGCTTTAACTTGTGAATTATTATTTTTACATTGTATATATATTTCTATTTACATTTTGATTTTCGTATGGTAAAATCGTAAAGTAAGAAAATTTGATGTTATTGCGAAGTCCGAACGGCGATGTTCGGACTGCGGCAATCTTAACCGAAATGGATGAAGGAGTAGCACTATGCCCACGAAACCGAATGCAGAATTTACCAAGGATTTGTACCAAGCCATCCTCACCCTCGAGACCGAGGAAGAGTGCGAGGCTTTCTTCAAGGATCTGTGCACGATCCCTGAGCTCAAAGCCCTGTCCCAGCGTTTTGCCGTCGCGATGATGCTGGACAAAAATATGGTTTATAATAAGATCGTCGAGGCGACCGGCGCTTCTACCGCCACCATCAGCCGCGTCAAGCGTTCGCTCGATTATGAAAACGCCGGCGGTTACAGCCTGGTGTTTGAGCGCATGAAGGATGAGAAATGAGCGGATACCGTATCTTCTCACAGTTTTATGACAACCTGACCTTTAATGTGGATTACAAAAAACGCGCTGATTATATTCAGAGCGCTTTATCTTTATGCGGTCATGAGATGGGGCTGACCCTCGATCTCGCGTGCGGTACAGGCTCGCTGACGGTGGAGCTCAAACGCAGAGGTGTGGATATCTTTGGGATCGACGGCTCATATGACATGCTCAGTATCGCGATGGACAAGGCGTATGACGAGGAACTGGAGATGCTTTTCCTCTGTCAGCAGATGGAAAACCTCGACCTGTACGGTACCATCGACACCTGTATTTGTACGCTTGACAGCCTGAACCATATTACCGATCAGGCAAAGCTGCAGCGGGTTTTTGACAAGGTTGCCCTGTTTATGAATCCCGACGGAACATTTCTTTTTGACGTGAATACCGTGTATAAGCATCAAAATATCCTCTGTAACAATACGTTTGTCTATGACACCGAGGATGTTTACTGCGTCTGGCAAAATTCTTTGAAAGAAAATAACATCGTCAATATCGACCTCGATCTGTTCGAGCGTGAGGGAGAAGTTTTCCGCCGCCACAGCGAGCACTTTAAAGAGCGCGCCTATGAGATCGACGATTTGAAAGAGATGCTAGCGCGTTCCGGCTTTGAGATTGTCGGCGTGTATAACGATATGACAACCGATACGCTGAGCGCTGACGCCGACCGCGCCGTATTTGTCGCGCGGATCGTTGAGCCGATCAACGACGTCATGTAGGAGAGCGCTCTGCTCCTTGTGTCTCAAGCGTCGATTCGAGCATAGCAGAAGAGAAAGGAATCATTATGGATAAAATTATCAGATGTATTACCTCTGACGGAGCGGTGATGGTCTCCGCGATAGATTCGACCGACATCGCCTACAAGGCGAGCGTCATCCACCGTACAAGCCCCGTAGCCTCCGCCGCGTTAGGCAGACTGCTGTCCGCGGCGTCGATGATGGGAGCGCAGCTGAAATCGACCAAGTCGACCGTCAACATCCGATTTGAAGGCGACGGTGAGCTGGGTGCGTTCATGGCGGTTGCCGACAGCAGCGGCAACGTCAAGGGCTTTGTCACCAACCCCGGCTGCCCGACGACGCACTATGATAACGGCAAGCTGAATGTGGCCGCGGCGGTAGGTCGCGGAATCATCAGCGTGATGAAGGATTTCGGTGAGGGTGAACCGTACATCGGCAAAATCCCGATCGTCTCCGGAGAGATCGCTGAGGATATCACCAACTACTACGCGACCTCTGAACAGATTCCTACAGTCTGCGCCTTGGGTGTGCTGATCGACAAGGAGAGCGAGCAGGTGCTTTTGTCAGGCGGTCTGCTGATCCAGCTCTTGCCGGGCGCCGACGACAGCACCATTGACAAGATCGAAGGGAATGTCGGCAAGCTTGATTCCGTTACCACCATGCTCGCCAAGGGCATGTCCGCGCTTGATATGTGTCATGCGGCGCTGGACGGCTTTGAGGTAGAGGTGCTGGACGAGTTCGAGGTCAAGTATGTCTGCGGCTGTTCCAAGGAGAAGATTCACAACCTGATCGCCGCCATGCCCGAAGAAGAGATACAGGCGATGATCGACGAAAACCACGGCGCGGAGGCGAACTGTCGCTTCTGTAATAAGCGGTATGTTTTCACCGAACAGGAGCTTGAAAAGATCATTGTGAAGAAAAGAAAACAGTAACTAAAAAATATAATTGAAAAAATTTTTAAAAACCCCTTGACTTTTTCGATCAAATATTGTATTATATACGAGTCGCAAACAAAGAGGCGAACGGTTTGGGAGCATAGCTCAGCTGGGAGAGCACCTGCCTTACAAGCAGGGGGTCACAGGTTCGAGCCCTGTTGTTCCCACCAGAATACGGCCCGGTAGTTCAGTTGGTTAGAACGCTAGCCTGTCACGCTAGAGGTCGACGGTTCGAGCCCGTTCCGGGTCGCCACTTTTGCCTCTGTAGCTCAGTTGGTAGAGCAGGGGACTGAAAATCCCCGTGTCGATGGTTCGATTCCGTCCGGAGGCACCAATATTTGCGGATGTAGCTCATCTGGTAGAGCGCCACCTTGCCAAGGTGGAGGTAGCGGGTTCGAGCCCCGTCATCCGCTCCATAGACGTGAAAAGGACTTAACAACGCTTAAGTCCTTTTTCAATAAATATAAGTTGCAGTTGCTTATGAATTGTGTTGTAAATCCCTTTGGGTTTGACGATCTCGATTGGTTTCAACTGTTAACTGCATGCGGCGACATAGCCAAGCGGTAAGGCACGAGTCTGCAAAACTCTGATTCCCCAGTTCGATTCTGGGTGTCGCCTCCAAAGATCGGTAGTCAGCGAAAGCGGCTGCCGATTTTTTCTGTATATCTCCAAACCCGCTGTTTATGCGGATTCTACGCGTCGTAGGTTTACTTTTGAAACCGGTTTTGGTACTGTTTTTTTATGAGAGGACGGTGTCAAAAATGAATGAGAAGAATACCGGAGCTTTTATTGCGTCGCTGCGCAAGTCGAGAAAATTGACTCAAAAACAGCTTGCCGAACGACTTCATGTCAGCGATAAAGCAATCTCGAAGTGGGAGACAGGCAGGGGCTACCCCGATATTGACTCTTTGATGGCTCTGAGCAGTTATTTCGGCGTCACCGTGAATGAGCTATTGGTCGGAAAACATCTGGGAGATAAGGAAAAACGAAAAGAAGCGCAAAAGGATATTGCCTTTGAGCTTCTGGGTGAGAAGAAAAGGCGCAAAAGAAACCGATGGCTGTTGATTGCTGCCGCGGCGCTGACGCTGATGTTTCTTGTAACCTACGCTGTCGGATTTTCGAATACAGCCAAAAATTTCGCACAGTATTTTCAGACGGATTCGGTTTGTCATATCTTCCCTGATTATTCTAAAATCGAAATAAGCGGTGTGCCCTATGAACGCATGTACCGCTTGGTTGATGAAAATCTTGAGGTCATGTGGGAGAAGGATAAGCTGTTATGTGACAGACCGATGGTCGGTACTCAGCTCTCATCCATTGATAAAATCTATTCCGTGAAGTATTGTGAGAACTATGATTTTATCTGTTTGAAGCATGATTCGAGCATTGACCGCAACTATGTCGACGCCGTCTACTGTAAGTCCGATAAGATTGACGATTATCGCGATCGCTCCGACAGCGGAGAAAAGCGGTACTTCATCAGAGAATTTGTCGATATAGATAAGTGGAACGATACCGAATTATCCGACAGCTTTTCACAAGCGGTTGATCGCTTAACCGAGGATGATTGTTTTAACGCGTGGTCGCCCGACGGAGAGTCCTGCGACGTGTATGTTCGCGCCGAAAACTCGCCGCTGTTCCGCTTGTTCGGATATCTGGGAGAAGAAAAGGGCAGATTCTTTATCACATTCGCAAAAGGTGATATGGAACACCCGAATGATGTGACCTACCGTTTGGATGAGAGCGTGTCGGAAGAACTCGGCGCGTTGATGCCGACTGAGAACAGGAGATAGATGATGGAACCTCAAACAATTATTCATCCGATCCCGCCGCTCTATGACGAGAACTGCAAAATATTGATCCTCGGCTCGTTTCCGTCGGTGAAATCGCGTGAGGCGATGTTCTTCTACGGTCATCCGCAGAACCGCTTCTGGAAGCTGCTCGCGGCGCTGTTTGAGGAACCCGTGCCGCAGAGTGTCGACGAAAAGCGCAGTCTGGCGCTCAGCCGTCATATTGCGATGTGGGACACGATCCGCTCCTGCGCGATCACCGGCTCCTCCGACAGCTCGATCAGAGACGTCGTGCCGAACGATCTGTCCGTGATCCTCGACAACAGCAGGGTGGAGCGTATTTTCTGCAACGGCGCGACCTCGTATAACCTTTATAAAAAATTTATCTATCCCGTGACAGGGATCGAAGCGACAAAGCTGCCGTCGACCAGTCCCGCTAACGCCGCGTTCAGCTTGGAACGCCTGTTGGCAGAGTGGAGCGTTATCAAAGAATATGCTGTTCAGGAGTGATAGGATGCATCTGTTAAGTGTCAGACACGGTTCGAGAAGCGGAAGAATTTCGCATAAAATACTGATTACTTTGTTATTCTTTTTGCTAGGATTTTTACTTGGAATGATGTCGAAGCGATTGGATATCACGCCGTCCGACAGATTGCCGGCGTTTTTGGAGTCAATCGACGTCCGAAATCTCTTTGGCAGAACCCCGGTTTGGACGCTGATCGCGCTGGCGATCGCCCTGTTTTCCCGCAATCCCCGCCGCGCGGCGATCAATGTTCTGCTGTTTTTTGTCGGCGCTGTGGGAAGCTACTGCCTGTTCTCCTACCTGTGGGCAGGCTTTGTGCTTGACCGCGGCTATCTCACGGTTTGGCTGATTCTGACGGCGCTGTCGCCTTTGCTCGCGTTCATTGTTTGGTACGCAAAGGGCAGGGGAGCGCTCGGTACCGCGATCTCCGCGATCGTTATCGCGTACTTTATTTTAACGGTGTTCAGCTTTAACGCCGATTTTTCATCCTTCGAAGTGGCGTTCGGTTTGATAGAGGTATTCTTCCTTGTCGCGGTGATTACCATGCTCTATGCCGGGATCGTCCAGTGCTTTATTTCGGCAGGCGCGGCGATCGCGCTGGCGTATCTTATCCGACTGACAGGCTTTTCGATTCCGTATGTTTTGTAAGAGCGGCACTCTTTGCCTTGACAATCTTGCGCCGATAGAGTAGAATATGATATGCAATTGCGCCAATAGCTCAGCAGGATAGAGCGTTCGCCTCCTAAGCGGAAGCTCGACCTCATCCCTGATTTGAATGAAATCTCAATAAAATGAATACGTCTCGGTAGCTCAGTTGGATAGAGCGGTTGCCTCCTAAGCAACAGGTCGGGGGTTCGAGCCCCTTCCGGGACGCCAGAAACGCACTGTTTATCTCGTTTTGAGATAGGCGGTGCTTTCCTTTTGTACTTTTTTCTTTCAAATCATAAGAAAGAATATTATTTTGAATACAATGAATATTTGCTAATGGCTTTGGTACCATTTTCTCAATTCTTGCTAATGAAAACAGCATTTTTGCTAATTTGCATTTGCAAGTTGTTTTTGACCTGAGATAATCGCAGCAAGCGTATTAGCAAGTTCAGGCGATTCTTTTAGTTGTTCAATCAAAGCATTAAGATCCAGCGCAACAGCCGGTTGACTCTCCTGAGGCGGTCCTGATTTTCGCAAATCGGGATTTGAGTAAAAAGCACTCTCAAACTTTTGAGCATTGATTTTTCGATCCTCGTCCAGAATATGAGCATAGACCTTTGTAATCATATCGATCTCAGCATGACCGGTATCGCCCTGAGTGGCCTTCAGATCGCCGTGGTTGAGCTTTAATTTGTAAGTGGTACTGGAATGCCTTAACGAATGAAAAACGACGTTAGGCAGCTTTGCAGACAATTTAAGAGCATCAAACGCTTTGTTGATAATCCTTCTCTCACAAGGACGACCGTTTTGTAAGGCAACAACCAAATCATTATCTTGGTAATCATCACCTAAGAATCCTTTGAGTTCATCCTGAGACTTTTTCCAATCCCGGAGAATATAGGCTACTGTTTTTGGCAACCATACCTTTCTGATACTTGAATCGGTTTTGGGCTTTTTCAAAACCAGCCGTGTGCTCGTGTTTGGCATAAGAGGTGTGAAGATATGGTATATGTCCTTTTCGCCGAGTGTTTCAAGTGCTCGCTTTGAAACTCGCTCCAACTCCATTTCAATATAGATGTATGCGTTGTCGGCAGCAATATCTTCGTCCTCTATGTGGACGTTCTTCCATTTCAGGCCGAGGATTTCTCCCATACGAAGCGAACATGCAAACGAAAGATTGATGGCCAAATACAATTTGCTGTCTGTGCACTGATCTAATGCTAAACGAATTGTATCAATATCCCATATATCACGCTTCTTGTGCTCAATATCGGGAAGCACAGCACCTTCAAACGGATTCTTACCTACTAACTCCCAACGAATAGCCTGCTTAAAAGCGCACCTAAGAAGTTTTATGATCTTCTCTATGGTATAGTTAGAAACGTATTCCGTTCTGGCCTTATGTGTTTTTGTGGAAACACTGGGCGTCTTTTGAAGCGTTTGAATATACTTATCAACGACACGAGGATTGATTTGCTGTACCTCCATATCTCCAATAATAGGATTAATATAGTTAGCAATTAAAGATGTTTGAGAAGAATACATAGAAACACCCCATTTTTTCTCGCCGTAAGTACACACAAAATCATATAAGAACTCGGATAGCTTTTGATTGCTCGGTGTTATGAATGTTCCCGTATTTTGCAGATTTTCAATCTCAGCTTTACGCTTTAATGCTTCTTTATGGGTATGCCAAGTCTCCCACTTCTGCTTAGCCTCACCGTTTTCATCCGTATAACTGTAAACCACTGAATAAGATTTTTTGCGTTTAATAATAGAAGCCATTTTACATTTCCTTTCCGAATCAAGCCGACCGACTATCAAGCCAGTCATCAAATGATTTTTTAGAAATTCTAATAGCGTTTCCTATTCTTACAGTTTTGAAGTGTCCCTCTTTGACAAGACTATAAGCTGAGCTACGACTTATACTTAGTATGGTCGCAATATCTTCGACTTTATATGTCCGTTGTTGAGGTGCACCGTTTTCCTTGCATTTTCTGTTCTGTTTCACTATGCTCCTTTCTGACAACAGAAAAAGCGTTTACAATATCATGTTATATATATTATAACGCATACTTTTCTGTTTGTCTGCTGCTAAACAAAAAATTTTAGATTTATCCATATTTTTATCGAAAAACGATTTATCATGTTTATCAAAACCACATGAATAAGCCGGGCAAAACAAATTGTCCGGCTTATGGTATTTGATTTTGATTGTAAAACAAGATAATCACCCCTTGTTTTATTGCTTATTCTTTTTCTGTTTCTGTTTTGTCGTTGACGTCAGAGCCGTCATATTGAATGATGCTATCGTCAAAATCACAATCGCTCTGTCCGGCAACTGACAAAATGCACATCGTTACAACGCCAAAAAAGCCGCCGACAAACAAGCCGGCAATAAATCCTATCATAATATAGTTCCTTTCTTTTACTGCGTCCGCTCGCAGACTACCTCATAGCGAGACTTTCCCATTCTCGCGCAGGTGATCAGGGTGAGCAGGTCTTTTCCTTTCACAATATATACATCGTTCGTATCGGTCGCGGTTATTTCCTTTTTCGAGATCACGCGGTAATCGAGCATATCAAAATAGGTCGTCACGCTGACGGTATCACCGACGCTGAGGCTCGGGATATAATCAAAGACGACCATGCCGAAGTAGCCGGTGTGACCGGCAATCACGGTATTCGTGCTTTCTCCGCCCAGCGGCAGCGAGGTATTCATCAGGTGAGAACCGCCCCACGCCATATTGCCCTCACTGGCTCCTAAGTAGACCGGCACATTCAGACCGATAGCCGGAGCGTTGATGTAGCCATAGACGCCATCATAGATACCGTAGTCGGTCAGATCCAACGCAGCGCCGGAAAAATCCACATCCAGATCCTGACGATCCTTCAAGGCTTCGTTGTATGCGACGCTGTCCTCATACAGCCGGTCTAAGTCCTTTTGAAACACAACAGGGTATTCGGATATGATCTGTCCGCTGTCGTCGATCAGATACCCGTCCTCGTTGATCTCGCCGTTCTCGAGCGCTTCATCCCGGTCTCCGTCCTGTATATCCTCGGCAGTCTCGTCAAAGTGGTCGATTATTTCATCGTTCTTTTTCTGTACCACTTCTTTTGACACATTTGGATAGGCAAATAGGGAGAGACTGATAAGCACCAAGATCAAGGCGATAACCGCTAATACTTTACTTTTCATGCCGCATTTTCCTTTTTCTCTTTATTGCTCTCTTTATCAGGATCGAGCCGGTCACGATCACCAATGCGATCAGCGCCGCTCTGAGCCCTAAATCGACCGGCTTTCCCTGAACGGTCTCCGGCTCGGACAGCTCTACCCTCGGGGTAGTATCACGCTCGCCTGTAACGAGCAGTCTGTGCGTGTTGAGCGCATAAGGTGTACAGGTCACAAGCGTGATCAGATCCTTGCCCTTTTCGGGCTGTAAATACTCCACTTCATCAGGAAGAACGGTTTTGATGTCCGTTACCCTGTAATAGTAGCTGTCCCCGAGGACGGTGACAGAAAAGCTCTCGCCGATCTCGACCTCCGATAACCTGTCAAAGAAGATTTTGCCCGGAAAGGCTGTATGCGCCGAGATCACGCAGCGGGTAGAACTGCCGCCTATTGGAAATGCGGTACCCGCTAAATGTACGGCGCCCTTACTGAGCATATCTTCGCTGCTACCGTGATAGATCGGCAACCGGCAATCAATTGAGGGAATGTTAATCGTGCCGATCTGTCCGTTCTCCGTGATGTTCAGAATACCGTCGTATCGCTCGTCGCCGGCAAAAGCCTCGGAGGAAAAGCTGTCAGAGACAACTTCATTCAAGCCACGATTATATTCCTCCGCTTCTGCGAGCTGTGCCGCCTTATCCTCAGCGGATAAGGTGTCTACTGCGTCGTTGTACTGCATGATCGCGCTCTCGGACAACATTTCGTTGACTATCTGCGAGACCGTAGGATAAAGAGCGATACCTGCGGCAGCTATCAGGATTATGACAGCCAAAATCGGTAAGAGTTTATTTTTCATAAGTCATCGTCCTCGGGATAGAAAGGAGTTACGCCGCCTTATCAGCGGTATGCTTCTTCTTTTTCTTTGCCACGATAAAGAAGATCACACCGCCCGCGACTGCAAGGGTGATAGCAATAGAATAGATGATCAGATTGCCCTGTCCGCCGGTCTGCGGCAGTACGGTCTTAGAATCCTTGACGTCAACGGAAGTCAGTCCGAGACTCGGGCCGCTCACGATATAGGTACCGTTGTTGGGAGTGTCGCCGTAAGTAACCTTGATCTCAACGGGAATGACGTCGGTATAACGGTTGAAGCCTGTCGGGGCCTTAACCTCTTTGATGAAGTATTTACCGCTTTCGAGCAGTATTTCTTCGTCCTTGTCATTGAAGAAGGTGCAGATACCGTCGTTGTCGGAAGTTCCGGCTGCAATGGCGTTGTTCTCTGCCTTCGCGTCAGCCTCGGTCCTATAGATCTCAAATTCAGCGCCCGAGAGAGTATTGCCTTCCTCGTCAAATTTATGGACCTGAACATGAAAGGTGTAGACATAGACCTTGTTGCCTTCCACTTCGCCCTTAACGTCGGATTTGTTGGTGTATTCCAGCTTGACCGCTTCGTTCGGGTTGCCGATGGGCTCGGTAGTGGCGTACTTATTCAACACAGCGGAAAACTTGACGGATACATGATCCGCCGCGTAGAAATCGGTTCTTTGCAGATATGCCTTTTTCAAAGCAACGGTGAAGTTGGTATCTCTGCCGGCTTCGGCGGTAACGGATACGGTATAGTCGGACGCCGCGAGCTCGGAAAGGGTATTGCCCTCGGAATCTTCGAGAGACAGATCAAAGCTGTTTTTGTTGAGCGTCAGACCTTTGCTCATAATGTCGCTGATCACATAGGAGTTGAGTTTGAAATCTAACACATCAACGTCGTTGACCGCGCCGACAACAGAGCTTTCAATCTCAAATTCAACGGTGTCGCCAATAGATACGTCAGTGAAGTTGACATTGTCGCGGGTAGAATTGGTAATCTCCTTATGGATCTCGGGAGGGGTATCGTCTACCTTTGCTGCCAGATTGATACTATCGAGCGTGTAGACCCAGCCGTCCTCGGCGGTATAGTACGGCAGCGCAAAAGCGGAATTGGTAACGCTCTTGACGTCGGCGGGATAGTTGGTTGCTCGCACATAGTAGATACCCTGAGCGAGATTACTAAAGGTCTTGGTCGCGCCGTCAGAATCCACCTTGTAGGTACCGACGATAGACGCGCCGGTCAGCGCGGTATCCTTATCCAGAGCGTTCAGGATCTTCGCTCTGTTGGCGTCGCTGAGGTTGCCGTCTGCAACAGCCGCCTTGACCGCAGCATTGTTGACATTGACGTCATACTCTACGGAATACGGAGTAGTTGAGGTTTTCAGATCCGCGATCTTATAGACCGAAAACTCATAGCCGGGCTTATCGCACTCGACCGTAAAGCCGACTTTCTGCGTGGTCGTCAGCGCAGCGTTTGCAGCAGATACATAGGGAACGGAAATCGCAATCACCAAAATGACCGCGAACAATATCGTGAATATTCTCTTTTTCATTGGTTTTCAACCTTTCTTTTTGGATTTAGTAGGTACATAGGTGCAAAGGATAGCAGAACCGATTACGATAAGCAGGATAGAAATAAAGGCAAATATACCGTCTCCGATACCGCCGGTCGCTGGCATGACGGCTTTCGCGTTTTCTACGTCGAGCGAGACATCCAGAGTGGCGTCGTTATCGCCGCTGATCTCAAAACTCAGCTTCTCACCGTAAGGAATAAAGCCGATGGCTGTCTTGCTTTCCTCAAAGTAGTATTTACCAACAGGCAGATCCTCTACGATGATCTGACCGTCCTCGTTGGTGGTATATATCGCGTCGTCCTCGTTCTCGGAGAGACCGTAGAACTTATAGATTGTCCCGTTGGTGGACGATTTGACAGGCTTGCCGCTTTCGGTAAAGAGCTTGAATGTGACGCCCTGCATGGGCTCGCATTTGCCGTCCGTCTTATTCAGCGTGACCTTTCCGCTTTCCAGCGTATTCTTCATATTGTAGCCGTCCACTTTCAGGACATAGCCGGGCACCGGTTCCTCGGTAACGGTATAGACATATTCCTTGCCGCCGTCGTGGTACTTATAGAGGTTTTTGAACTCATAAGACCAATTCTCGCTTTCCGAGGTAGTTTTCTCGGCGAGCTTTACGCCGTCGCGGTTCAGAATGACCTTGATCTGCTGCGGACGATAGCCTATAAGATCGTTATAGTCGTCCCATGACTTCGTACCGCTCACAGTCAGTCTTTCGGGCTTATAGTGATTGGTGAAGTCGCAGATCAGATGATTACCGTCCTCGGGATCGGCGTCTACGCCGGAGGATTCGCTTGTGTAATACTCGACCGCTCCTTCCTTGACCTCATAGCGGTAGAAATAGATGTGATCGTCGAGCGACAGATCGGCATAGCCCTTCGGGAGATCGGCAAACTCATATTTCCAATCGTTCTCGTCGGAAACGTCAGTCGAATCGATCAGTTCTCCGTCGCTGTACAGCTCGATCGTGATACTTTTCGGACGCTTACCGTCACGGTCATCGTCGTCATCCCAATTCTTCTCGCCGGACAGAGTTACACGCGGTATCTCATGCTCGGCTGAGATCGGGAGATTGAACTGCGTCAAATCCTCGGCGACGTCCTTTGTGATCTGACGGTAATATACCGTTTCATCAAGATAAAAGTCATCGGGAGCTTTCGTCTCCTGAATCGTCAGCGTACCGAGTGGAAGGACAAAGCTGCCGTCCGCGTCCTTATACAGAGCGTCGCCGTACACATAATGCTGACTGTCGTATTTGCAGAGATTGTCCGCGTCGGTCATCAGCACCCATGTACGGGTAGGAGTTGCCTCGTCGATCAGATCCTCGTCGATATGGTCGGCATAGTATTTGAAAGTGTACTCCGCGCCGGACATGTCTCTTTCGCTGACGTCGCCGGTCTCGGCGTTCTTCTTTTGCAGCAGTACAAAGAGATTTGCTACGAGGGGCTTGTCCTCAAACTCGACCTCGTAGGCTTCTTCCTGAGCCGTGTCGATCACCAGCTCCTTGATCTCGTCGGAACACTCGAAGTTATCGGGTGCCTTAGTCTCCTTGACAAAGTAGGTTCCCAGCTCGATGTCACTGACGAGCGCCACACCGTTTTCATCGGTTGTGACCGTCGTAAAGGGATCGGTCTCCTGCTCGGCGTCGGATCGCGACTTGTAGATAGTAAACTCCGCGCCCTCAAAGGAATACAGCGGATTGCCGTCCGTAAACTCCGGCCATGAGGACTTCTTGATGACCTTCGCACTCGAAGTTCCCTCCGGTTCGTCCTTGACGTTCAGCACCTTCAAATGGTTTTCGTCATTACTAAAGGTGAATGTCATCGTATAGACGGTATTATCCATCTTGTATTTACAGCCTGCCGGAATAACGGATTCTTTTACATAGTAAGTTCCTGGTACAAGATTCCTGAGTGTCGCACGGCTGCCCTGCGCAGTATAGCCTACGCCGTTTTCGTCCAGTTGAACATATCCGATGTAGTTACTGCCGCTGGGTGAAAAATCCGTCTTGCTCTTAGAGAACGAGTATCTGATACCCTCCATTGAGTAATCCGAATTTCCGTTTGTGATCTCCGGTCGGGTAGACGCCTTGACGATCTTGCCGTAACAGGTTTTCGGCTCGTCGCTGACGCGCAGCACCAACGGCGCTGTCGTCGTGTGATTCTTGGTGACTGTAACCGTATAGACGGTATCGTTTTTCTTATAGCCGGTATTATTAGGAACATAACCTTCCTTTAGATAATAAGTACCCGGATAAAGATTTCGAAGCGTTGCACGACTTCCGTCTTTGGAATGACCTTCACCTGCAGCATTCAGCTTGATATAGCCGAGATAGTTGCTACCGCCGGTATCAAAATCAGTCTTGCTTTTTGAGACATAATACTCAATGCCATTAAAGGTGTAACTGGAATTGCCGCTCGTAACAGAAGTGTTGGATGATGATTTGATCACCTTGATATAGGCGTGCGGTGTCGATTCCCAAGACATCAGGGATTGCGCAGCCTTTCCTTCCGGATAAAAATAGAATATCTCATATCCGGTCGGGACATTCGGATAGTATTCGGTCTTTGCCGCAAACTTCTTGACTGCATTGTTCCAAGCGTCAAGGCAATATGGATTGACCTCGCCTTGCTGCATATAGTCAATAACGCTGTGAACAAAAGCATAGGCGCCGCCGACATTGGCGGCATCATCGATTGCGTTCTGAATATCATCCCAATAAGTTTTTGAAGAGCTGTCGTACTTAGCACTTGCAGATGGTATCGTAGCGTCGTTATCTAAGTAGAGCCAGTAAAAGGCTTTTGCCCTCATAGCCGACTTAGAAAGATAATACTTTGTAGCGTTTTTGTAAGTACCCTTTGATGGCGCGTCATTCGTTGACCATGAACATGTAGCAATTTTCCCGTTGACCGTGTAACGATGCGTATAGGTATAGTATTCATTAACCCAAATAGAATCGCCATAATCGACAGTACAATTCCCCGTTTCAGAGTAAGAATACGAAATGTTCTGAACGGGATCATACACAACCGCGAGCACGGTAACGATACTCAAAACGAGTATGAGGCATACCATCAATGCCGCAGTTACACATTTGATGATTTTCTTCAAACTGATTCTCCTTTCTATGATTTGTAGTCATCATCATTTGAAAACATCTGCCGCCCACAACGAGCAACCCATAAAAACCCGATAGACAGGCGGTAAATGTTTGTGCCTGTATTTTTCCCCGAATCCCCAAGCACGAGGGAACAGATCTTCCGGCTGTTGCATACAGCCTCATCGGAATCTCACCGCCGCGAGGATCGCCCGCGGCCGCCCTCCTTTGCTGCGACGGTTGCTGACACGCTCGGCTTTAGGACTGGACGGAAGTACCATTATGTTTTCTGCTGTCATCGCCTACGGTATGATTGCAGTCACACCGCCGGAGCTCAGGCGTATCACATTTGGACGCTGCAATACGCCCGCTCCTTTGGCTCGTCCTTTTCGGACACAGAAGGGAAGTAGAAGAAATGCTGGTATTCAACTGTTTTGGGGTTAGAGTTGCGAACTCATTTGAAATACCCCTCTACTTATGTACTGCACATCTTTTTCCCGATTTGCCGAAAAATTTTTCAAAAAATTTCAAAAAAATTCTTTCAGCTTTTCAAAAATCTTTTGTTTCCGATATTGCAAAGTCGTTCTCGGAACGCCAAGATCCTTTGCTAATTCTGTTTCGGAAACAGGTTCATCCAACAAATAGAGAGAGCGAACGATCTTCAAATCGGTATCTGAGAGTACTTTTAATGCACGTCGCAGTATTTCTAAATCGATCTCTTTCAGTACGTCATCCTCGAAATCAACTTGCAAAGCAGAAATAATATCTTCTGAAAATACTTCTTCGTTATTTTCATCGATCTCGTCTAAGGAAATAAATGAAATATCGGATTTAGCTTTACACTCTGCAATATACTGTTTACGCCTAAACTCGACTCTGCATTTTTTTACCGATTTTTTCTGAATCTCTACAAAGACTTTTTCTCCATATGATTCTTTCGTTTCGGTTCTATAAAAATAAAAATGTCTGTGCTTATGAGCTTTCATATAATCATAGGCCTCTTTTCCTCTAAGCCGGATAAACCTGCGCTCTCCGTTCGTTGAAAGGAACGTGCCGTTTTCATCTTCAAAATAAAAGATTGACAAAAAATTACCTCCGTTTGATTTGAAATGGTCAGATTTCAAATCAATGCGGAGGGCCACGAATTGATGGAATAATCCATCGAAGAAAGATATTTTTTTGATAAACAAACTTATTTACACAAGAATTTGTCGAATAAAAAAAAGCCGCAATGCCCTCAGACATTACGGCAAAAAAGTATATTATTCTATCAATTATGGACCTTTCGCTGACAGAATCATAATCTTCCCAACTAAACCTCCAAAAAGCTATCATAGCAACAGATTATATCAGTAAGTGTCGAAATAATCTGTCGAAACGAATCAGGAGTTACCGAGAAAACAACATATAATTATTTGATTTGTCAAAAATGACGAAAAAGTCTATGCAAAATGAACGTATGCAAAATCGGACTATTCTGCTACAATATTTTCATAAGCTACAGTATATGACATTATACTTTTTGAAGGGAGAATCGGTATGAAAAGATTTGTACGATTGATGGTTGCAGCGCTATTGTTTTCCGCTATAATAATAGGAACCGCCGCAGCCGGTCATGCCGTCGCTTATAAGCTGGGAGATACAGACTGGGACGGAGAGGTCACGATCACAGACGCGACGGTGATCCAACGGTTGCTTGCGGACATGATCGAGGACAGCGACGGTCATATTCTCCGCTACGGTGACATAGACGGCGGCGGTCTGTCTATCATGGACGTTACGCTGATCCAAAGATACCTCGCGCAAATGGACGACGGTTATCCGATAGGAAACATTGTTGAGGATGAACCTCAACCGACAGAACCTGCTCCGGTGATTGTCAACGGCAAAGTGACCGTTGACGGCGTGACCTTCGACGTCTCCGAGATCCCCGATATGCTTGTGATCGACAACAGCCAAAACTCCGTGAGCCGAACGCTCATGCTGATACCGGATCGGACATTGGAGCCAGAGAATATTTTTATCCAGGTCAACAACGGACGCTATGACTTCAAAACCGACTATGCCGATGACCGTTTCAAGGAAAGCTATCTGATGACAAACAACGGTAAAGCCGCTGTCGGCTATGACTGCCTTGTCCGCAACGAAAAAGGTGAAGAAGCCGCGTGGGTTGCCGCACACTATGCCTCCGGTATGTACTATCCGTTCAGAACACTCATTTGGGGATTGAAATGCGAAAGGTGTTCATTCCCGATTGACTTCTACTACAAGGACAAGCTGATCAAGCGGTGCAACGTGACGATTGATTTGACCACCAACAAAGCAACTATTGAAAAAACGCTGACCGAGGTTCGCAAGATCGAAAAGGCTTGTTGGACCGATACTATGACCGATAAGTAGAAGCTAAAGGCTTTTTCAAAATATATCGAGGCAAACTATACTTATTCGCAGGTCATGTGCGTAGACGGCGCTGTGTACGTCGCTTTTGCCGCGAGAGATTTAGGGCTGACATCTATGCTGCTCTACCCGGGCGGTGAAGATAATCCGTCCCGCGACCATGATATTGTCACCTACAATATCTACTATGATACGGTCAAGCCGGGCGGTCATTGCGCCTGCCTTGTCTATTATCCTGACGGTTCTGTTCTGAAATATGACGTTGAAGGCGGCAGCCAATGGATCAGAGAATATAACAATTAAAATAACAGATATAGGCGCACAATCGTGCGCTTTTTTGTTGCAATTTTTCCTTAATTATGGTAGAGATGAAATAGCTATCATAACGAAATTTGGCTATACCGCGCCCTGTTGACGGTTGTGCATTTTGACGAACCTGATTTTTAAGAGGCGTTTTTAGTGCCTCTGGAGAGCATAGCGTGTGACCAATTTGTACTTCTTTCATCTGCATGCCTGCTATTCGATATTTCAAAATTTCTTTTGTGCAGGTATACAATTTTTTGTTGTTCTGAATAGTTACAAATTTTCTTTTGGATTTAATGCGAATCAACTCCTGTTTGTTTTTTCGGCAAGATATTTTTCACGGCAGGTGTCTTCTGCGCCGTTTTCAAGCAGCGAGAAGCGGAAGAGTATGTTGTAATACCGCGCGGAACTTTCGCCGTACTGACGTATAGCGTGGATGGTTTGCGGGTGGACAAGCACGATATCCCCATTGCATAAAACATGATCCGACTGCCGAACTGAAACCTGCACGGTTCCCCCCGTGACATAGATGATCTCTATCTCCTCGTGCCAGTGCAGCGCGACTCCTCCGGTGTACTCGGGAATGATTCCCAAATATACAATATACGGGAACCCGTGCGTTCCATGGAGTTTGGTTTCTCGATATGCAGACATAAACACCTCAAATAATCGTTTTGTGTCTATAATAAGATGGTATTCTGTTAGTATTATACTATAAAAATTGTATAATAAAAGTAATGTAACTATTCAGCACCCCACCCCAAAAACCTGATTGATCTGACCTGATAAAACCATCTTTACCGCGTGATAAGAATCAAACCCGTTTTTGCGGGCGGTGCTAACGAACGACATTAAGCCCATGTATTCCTCTGCGCCGGTTCTGCTTCTGAAGTAGCCGCAAACCTTGGTCTTTGTTTTGATGTTGCGGATATCGCGCTCGGCTTGATTGTTGTCGAACGGAACACCGAGCTTTTCTAAGAACAGGCAGACTGCTCCCTTGTGTTTTTTGAGCCTGTCGATGAGCGCGAGAATTTACCGCGTTTTACTCTGCCGCGTTTTTTCCTGACAGGTTCCGTAATAGGATTCTGCGCGTATGCCTCTTTTATTATGACATCGTATTCGCGTTTGTATTTTTGAATTGTAAACACGCTGAGATAATCTTTTCCTGCCGCGATCGCCTTGTCTTTTGCTCTTTTCATACGCAAAAGGTGTTCCTTGAATTTTCTCGCCCATGCTTGCTCCGGGTGATTTTCTGCAATTCCGTTCAGCTCTCTCAGAAGATGAGCGCAGCATACAGAATGCGTCACATCGTTAAACTTCCAATAGGAAGTCCAGCAATCGTGGACGATGATCCCGTGATAATCAGGAAGGACACCCGTGGATTTTATGCTTTCATAACCGCGTTTTTTGCTGACGGTCATATATGTGTAGCTTCCGTTTGAAACATTGTGAACCCAATGAAGTTTACCGTCTATGTTGGTTCCCGTTTCATCGCAATGAACCAACGAACTTTCAGAAAGCTTTTGACGTATTATTATAATGTAAACTGGACAAATGAGCGCTCGGTGTCATTTGCAAAAAATAGAATTTTTTACAGAAAGGAAGTTTTGGAATGAAGAAATAAACGATTTCTATTATAATGTAAACTGGACAAATGAGCGCTCGGTGTCATTCGCAAAAAATAGAGGCTTTTACAGAAAGGAAGTTTTGGAATGAAGAAAAAAACGATTTCACTCGCGCTGTGCTTTGCCATGCTCATTTCAATGCTCGCCGTCGGATTCACCACAACATCCGCTACGACCGTTGAATCTGCTTCGACAGGGTACAGCAAAATAGAAAGTGCCGACGATTTCTCTTGGGATAACGCCAACGTCTACTTTCTTTTGACCGACCGTTTTGCAAACGGCGACACCTCAAACGACCACTCCTACGGCAGAGCTCTTGACGCCAACGGAAACCCGCTCAGCGGCTGGCAGTCCGCGCCCGGCACCTTCCACGGCGGCGACTTCAAGGGTCTGACCCAGAAGATCAACGAAGGCTATTTTGACGACCTCGGCGTAAACGCGCTTTGGATCTCCGCTCCTTACGAGCAGATCCACGGCTATGTTGACTCCGGTGCCGGTCACTTTGCGCACTATTCCTACCACGGCTACTATGTTCTTGACTACACCGAGACCGACGCTAACTTCGGTACAAAGGCAGAGTTCAAGACGCTGGTAGACACCGCTCATGCTCACGGTATCCGCGTAGTAATGGATATCGTTATGAACCACGCGGGCTACAACAACATCGTGGATATGGAAACATACAACTACGGTACCATCACCAACAAAAGCGCCATCGACGCTTATAAGTACAAGCTCAACGACGTCGAAGGCTTCCACAATTACATAGACTACTCCAGCTCTTCCTCCGATTGGGGAACCTGGTGGGGTGACAGCTGGGTACGCAGCGGTCTGCCCGGATATCATGGCGGCGACGGCGGCGACGATCTTCATCGGTGCCTTGCAGGTCTTCCCGACTTCCGCACCGAGTCCACCGCAAGCGTTTCCATCCCGACCTTCCTGCAGACCAAGTGGCAGAAGGAAGGCACCCTCAGCGCCAAGCAGTCAAAGTACAGCAACTGCACCACCGTTTCCGATTATCTCACCACCTGGCTTGCCGAGTGGGTCGAGACCTACGGCGTAGACGGCTTCCGCTGCGACACCGCAAAGCACGTTGAGCTGGCTTCATGGAAAAAGCTCAAGACCAAGTGCGTCACCGCTCTCCAGAATTGGAGAAGAAACAATCCCACCGCCGTCGGCGCAGACTGGGACGAAGACTTCTGGATGACCGGCGAATGCTGGGACTACGGCTCCGGCAAGAGCGAATACCACACCGTGGGCGGCTTTGATTCCATGATCAACTTCTCCTTCTCGGGCAGAAGCCTTGACGGTCCGTCCTCCATCAACAATGTTTATCAGGACTACGCTGACAGGATCAACAGCGATCCCAACTTCAACGTCCTTACCTATAACTCATCTCACGACTCCAACCTTGCGCGCGGAGACCTTTACTGGCAGGGCACCTCGCTCATGCTTTTGCCGGGCGGCGTTCAGCCCTTCTACGGCGACGAAACTAACCGTCCGACGGTACCGGGCATGTCATTCGACGGCCACGGCGGCAGCGGACATTCGCTGCGCAGCGACATGAACTGGAACAGCATCGACACCGACTTGCTTGCTCACTGGCAAAAGGTCGGTAAGTTCCGCAACAATCATGTTGCGGTCGGCGCGGGCGATCATCGTCTTATTTCCGCCTACAACGCATCGACCGGCTACACCTTTGCGCGTACCTATGACGACGGAGATGTAAGCGACGCGGTCGTATGCTGCATCGGCGCACCCGCCAACCAAAATATCACAGTCAACCTCGGCTCCACCTTCGCGAGCGGAAAGACCGTCACCAACGAATACGACGGCACCACAGCGGTCGTTCAGAACGGCAGCGCCACCTTCAACTCCGGTCCTCAGGGCGTTATCCTGATCTCGGGACCGCAGTCCACCATAAACATGACGCTCAAGAGCGAAAATAGAGCTTTCTACGACAGCACGACCGTAACCGTAAGCCTGCGCGGCGCGGACTACGCAATGGTATCCATCGCGGGCGGAACACCCTTCCGCGTTGTTGACGGACAGACCTTCGAGATCGGCGAAGGCATCGAGGTCGGCGCCAGCTTTGACGTCACCATGACAGCCACCAACGCCGTGGAAACCTCCGAGATGACCTTCTCTTATAAGAAGAAGGATCCCAACGCCATTACGCACGTTTACTTCGACAACACCCAGTACAACTGGTCAAACGTCAACATCTATGTCTACAAGGGCGACGGCGACTCCGCCGCAAGCATCAAGGCATGGCCCGGCGAGGCTATGGAATTTGACAGCACTACCGGTCTTTACGTCTATGAAGTCGACGAGGACTTTGCCAACGAGGGCGCTGTAGTATTCAACGCCGGCTCCGGTCAGGCGCAGTATCCCGCAGAGGGCGTCCGCTTCGACATTGAGGGCACCGATAAGATCCTCATCAACAAGACCACCTGGAAGGACTACGAGGGCGAAACAGTTGAAACTCCTGAGCCTCCCGATCCCGGCACGATGCGCACGGTTTACTTCGACAACTCGAGCGCGAACTACTCCACTCCCTGCATCCACGTCTGGAAATCCGGTTCCAATGACGCTTACAAGCCCTGGCCGGGCATCACAATGACCAAGGGCGAGGGCAACCTCTACTACGCGTCTTTCCCCGCAACATATAATATGTGCGTGTTCAGCGACAATAAGGCTAACCAGACCGGCGATATCACAATGCCGTCTTATCAGAACGCGCTTTACTCCAACGGCAGCTGGTCCGAGGTTCAGGAGCCGACCGAAGCACCCACCGAAGCGCCTACCGAAGCTCCCACCGAAGCGCCTACCGAAGCTCCCACCGAAGCGCCTACCGAAGCTCCCACCGAAGCGCCTACCGAAGCTCCCACCGAGCCTCCCGTAAAGCCGACTGAGCCCCAGCCCGATAACAAGGCTACCGTTACTATCATCGGCATCGACGGCACCTCCAAGGTCAAGACCTTTAACGTAGGCGAAAGCTTCACCGTATATACCACCCTCAATACTGCTGACGCAACCCCCGGCGGCGTTGCTTCCATCAGCGCTTCTCAGACCTTCACCAAGAGCATCCTGCAGTCTACCGACGCGGTTGACGAGCTCAAGGTTGTCGTCGATACCGAGGCGATGTTCCCGATCCTCGGAAACGCTGCTGTCGCGAAGATCGACGACGGTCTGAACAAGTTCAACGCAACTACTCCGCAGATCAACAAGGGCTTCAAGTTCGACAACGACAACGCACTGCTGGCTGTGACTCATTACACCGTCACCGCTGCCGGTAACGCAGAGGTCAGAACCGCGCTGAATACGCTGGCTGCTGCTGACATCAACCTCACCCGTATCGTCAACAAGGGCGTCTTACAGCCCGGCTTCACACTCGGCGGTATCGCTTCCTTCACTGAGCCTTCTCAGGAGGCTGAGAGATATCTGCTCGGTGACGCTGACGGTGACGGTGAAGTTACCATCGTAGACGCGACCATGATCCAGCGCGTACTGGTTAACGTTCCGGGTGCTGTTATCAACGAGGCAGCGGCTGATGTTGACGGTGACGGCGAAGTTTCCATCATAGACGTGACATTTGTCCAGCGCTACTTAGCTTCTATGCCTGTCGCTTTCCCGATCAACGAATACGTTGATTGAATAATTTGAATCATTCATTCTTTTGGTAACACATGAAAAGGAGGGAACTATCATGAGATTATCGGGTAAACAGACGAAGCGCGCTGTCGCGCTGACGCTGTGTCTTACATTACTCGTTTCGATGCTGGCGTTTGCCTCGACCGTTCGCGCGGAAGAGGTCGACGAGCTTGCCGAGACGGGTGATACGACCTATTATCTGTGGGGTGAGAGCACCAACAGTCCGAACTTTAACGGCTCGACTCCCGCGGGAACCTTCTCATATGATAGCTCAAAAGGTTACTACTACTGTGACGTTTCCGGAGCGACGGGCGACTATTGCTTCGTCATTTCCACTAACGGCACATCCGCTGCGCAGGCAGTCAACAACCAGGCGGTTACGACTGTTTCCGGCGGCCAAAAGTACTATGTCCAGTCGGGCAACTACCACGGCTTCAACTGTATGCACCTGTGGAACCCGAGCGGCGAAGCGCTGAGATTCTATTTTGTCAGCCCGTCCGTCGGTCTGGTCGTCATCTCGCAGACTGACACCGCGCCGACTCAGGCTCCGACTCAGGCGCCCACACAGGCTCCGACAACGAAGCCCACATCCGGCGGCACTACCCCCACCACCACACCTCAGCCGACACAGTCGGGCGGCAGTGACGGAAAGACCTATGTCTACTGTGAAAATGAAGCGGGCTGGTCATCGGTTACCGCTTATCTGTGGAACAGCACGAGCGACAACAACAAGGCTTGGCCGGGCGCCGCAATGACTAACATCGGCGGCAACATCTGGCGCTATGAGCTGCAAAAGAGCTACAAGAACATCATCTTCAGCAACAACGGCGCTTCCCAGACATCCGATCTCGCCTACCCCGGCGACGGCTACATCTGGAACAATAAGACCAACGAGTGGAGCATCTATGACACCTCGCCCCTGCAGGTCAGCTCCTTCGCGACCGATCTGGAGTCTCCGCAGTACAACGGCGTAGGCGTTACGCTCTCTTCGTCCGCTGAGGGTCAGGGAACGGTATACTACAAGTTTTCCGTTACCGCTCCGAGCGGCTCTACCACGGTACTCAAGGATTTCAACACCGTGAATTCCGTTCAGTGGATCCCGCAGACGCCCGGCACCTACACGCTGATCTATGATTTCAAGGATGCCGCGGGCAACACTAACCGGCGCACCAAGAACTATGTGATCGAGGACGGTCTTTCCTCCGTCGCTCCCTATATCAAGACCGTTACCCCCAATCAGGGTGATATCCAGAATAACAAGACGGTCAACATGAACGTATCGGCAGGCGGCGGCATGACCGGCACCAATCTGCTCTTCTACAAGTTTACCGTGAAGAATTCTTCCGGCACCGTTGTGAACACACCGTACTATACGCTCGGCAGCAGCTACAGCTTCACGCCGAATTCTCTCGGCGCGTATTCCGTCACGGTCAGCGTTCAGGGCTCCGATAACAAGACGATCGAGCGCACCTACAACTATAACAGCGTCGGCTCCGTCACACCGACAGAAACGCCTGACGTTCCCCCGACACAGCCGGTCGTACCGACTCAGGCTCCCACTCAGGTTCCCACTCAGGCGCCCACTCAGGTTCCCACTCAGGCGCCCACTCAGGCGCCTACACAGGCTCCGACAGAATCGGGCGGCACCGTGATTTACGGAGACGCTGATGACGACGGCGTTGTGACGATCTTAGACGCAACCTATATCCAGCGCTATGACGCGAAGATCTCGCTTCCGTCACCGCTCAATGAGAGAAACGCGGACGTCGACGGCGACGAAGAAGTAACGATCATCGACGCGACGCTGATCCAGCGCTTTATCGCGGGAATCATCAGCAAATTCCCCGCAGAACAATAAAGGAGGTAACAGAAAATGAAGAAATTTTCACGTGTTCTGGCACTGCTGATGTGCCTTGCGATGATCATCTCCGTTGCGGTTATCTCCGCGCAGGCGGCTGACGAGGATGTCGCCGACGTCGCGGCTGAGGCGGAGGTTGTTGATCTCTCCGCTGACGTTGACGCGGCTCAGACCGGCGCCGACAGCATCATCATCCATGTTGACAGCCCTGACAAGGTCCCCTATATCTACTATTGGAATGCGCTTCCCGCTAACAAGGAATGCGCTTATCCCGGTGTAAAGATGTCCAGAGATATGAGTCAGACCGGCTCTGTGTGGTACACCTATTCTTTCGCCGATACTTCAAAGATCAATTTCCTGCTGACCGACGGTACTTCCGGTCTCTCCGGACAGATCTCTAAGGAACTTACCCGCAACGCGGGCGAGTGGTGGTACAGAAACGGACGTTTCAGCAAGAAGAATCCGTACGAGGCGGATGATTACACTGCTGTCGATATGCGTCAGGATACCATCTACTTCGTCATTACCACCCGTTTCTATGACGGCGATACCGGCAACAACGTTCACTGCTGGGATGACAAAAAGGCGAACAACCCCGATTCCGACCCCGCATGGCGCGGCGACTTCAAGGGACTTGCCGAGAAGCTCGACTATATCAAGGCGCTCGGATTCTCCGCAGTTTGGATCACCCCTGTTGTCGAGAACGCGTCCGGCTATGACTATCACGGCTATCATGCACTCGATTTCTCTAAGGTAGACCCGAGATACGAGAGCGATGACTTTACCTATGAGGATCTGATCGCCGCCGCCCATGAAAAGGGTATGAAGATCGTACAGGACGTTGTATGGAACCACACCTCTAACTTCGGTGAGGCTCACCTCGCTCCTCTCTTCACCAAGAACTATGACGCTGATCTTGCCGATATCGAAGCTTGTATGATTCCGTCCAAGGAACTGCTCGATTACTGCAATGTCAACACTCCCGAGGAGTATTACAACCTCAAGCCCCAGCAGCAGTATGACTCCCGTTTGCAGCTGATGAAGCAGACCCAGGGCTTTACCGATATGGTATCGTACGATAAGGTAGCTAACCCCAATAACTACTACCACAACGGTTATTTCGCCAGCCTGAACTGGGATGACTGGACCTGTAAGTTCTGTCAGATCGCGGGCGACTGCGTTGACCTGAACACCGAGAACAAGGCGGTCGCGGACTACACCGTAGACGCGTACGCGAACTACATCGATATGGGCGTTGACGCTTTCCGTGTCGATACCGTCCGCCACATCCCCAGACTCTCTCTGAACAAGTGGTATAACGATCAGATCAACGCTGCGGCTAAGGCTTCCGGCAACAATAACTTCTATATGTTCGGTGAGGTATGCTGCCGCTACAGCCAGACATGGTATCGTGGCAACGCCGCTGAATCCGTCCAGTTCTATACTTGGGACGATAATGCGACCGATCTCGCGAAGCTTTCCGACAACACTGACGCTGCTACTATCAAGAACAATATCCAGAACGCCATCACCTACAGTGAGAACCACGTCAGCACCACCGGTCAGCCGACATCTCAGAACGCATTCCTCAACGGCATCAGCTACCGTACTCCCGACTATTCCCAGAGCTCCGGCATGGGCGTTATCGACTTTACCATGCACTGGCAGTTCGATTCCGCTTCCGGCGCGTTTGGCGCGGCACTCGATCAGGATCAGTACAACAACGACGCTACATGGAATGTCACCTATGTTGAATCTCACGACTATTCTCCCGACCAGAACCAGACCCAGCGCTTTACCGGCGGTACCCAGACATGGGCTGAGAACCTCGACCTGATGTTTACCTTCCGCGGTATTCCGTGTCTGTATTACGGCGGTGAGGTAGAGTTCCAGAAGGGCTGCCCGATCGACGTCGGTCCCAACGCGCCGCTGTCTACCACAGGCCGCGCGTACTTCGGCGACAAGATCGAGGGTACTGTCAATACCACCGACTTCTCGCAGTACAGCAGCGCGACCGGCGCGATGGCGACCACCCTGAACAGCACGCTCGCCAAGCACATCCAGAAGCTCAACGCGATCCGTCGTGCTGTACCCGCTCTGCAGATGGGTCAGTACACTACCAACAGCAACTATGTCAGCGGTAACATGGCGTATATCAGACGCTATACCGGCGACTACAACGGCAAGAACGTTGACTCCCTCGCCTGTGTATCCGTCACCGACGGCGCTACCTTCAAGAACATCCCCAACGGCACTTATGTAGACGCTGTTACCGGCGATAGCAAGATCGTCAATAACGGTACGCTGAGCGTACCTTCTACCGGCAAGGGTAATATGCGCGTATATGTTCTGGAGAACAGCAGTTCTACCGTTCACGGCGCGATCGGACCTTCCGGTCAGACTTATCTGAAGTAATGAGATACAGCGGGGTTCATACAGCGGGTTTCGCTGTCATGAGCTGAATGCTGAGGGCGCGCGCGTCCCATCTCAACAGAATTAAATGATCAACAGGGGGCTGTCGCAAAACAGAAAGTTTTGCGGCAGCCCTATTTATTGAATCTCTAACATTGTTTATCATCATAACATTAGCAATATGCAATCGCAGTGAATCAGAGGGCGTTGAAAAACGCTCTCTTTTGGTTTCCATGTTGAAAACTATTCGGTTTACGCAGCCTCCTGATTAAATAGTTCCAAACCTAAACGTTTGTAAATCGTTCGGTTATGCAGTTTATTAATGTTGAAGGAAAAAGCGATCAGAAAAAACTGTGTTTCAGTCTTTGCCTTACCTCTGGTGTTAAGAAACGTCTGAAATCTCTGTCTTGCTTGACAATCCCAAAAGCTCCCTCTACTTGTATGGATCGATTCCGGCGAAGGATGTTTCCTTCATCGGCGGTGATTCTCTCTGCGGCTTGAGCTTTTTGTCTTGCCATTGTTTTGGAAAAGGAAATCTTTCTGTTTTCATACTTACCTTTGTAGCACTTCTCGCGGTGAGGACAGCCCTTGCAGCAGCCACATAAACCTTACATCCGTTTTACACGCCTGTTCGATTGCTCGACTTGAATAGATACAATTCATAAATGCAAATACCAGTATTTCAAACATGACGACCGGGTCGATCGCTCACCAGTGTCTGAGGTATTCTTCATACAGTCGTGTGTAATCTAATGTGTCGCATATCTCTACAAATTCCCATACCGGATTGTTTTCATCGATCATTACTTCATAATTTAACGGTAAAAAGAGTTGATTTCTGCTTATCTTCATTGTATAATTACCTTGCTTTCTGTATGGTTTTGCTGCAATTAAATTATTCTATGAAAGCACTAACCGGGCAACCCTTTCGGGCTGCCCGGTTTTGTTTTTCGGGGTGTCTTAGCGCGACAGCCCCGTTTTTTTGTTATTGTTCCGAAGCGAATATCCATTCGCCGACTTTGCTGCTGACAGTCATGCCCGCCTTATAGCGCATGATATCCAGCGCGTCGCTGAGGTTCACCTCTCCGTCGGCGGTGACGTCTGCGTTGGCGGCGTTATACTCGCCGTCATAGCCCGCTGTGATCTTCTGGATAAGGGTTGCGTCAACAACGGTCAGCTCAGATTCAGATACTGGTTGACTATACCCGCAAGGGCGCGCTGGATGATCGTGACGTCGGAAATATCCGGAGTCTCCGTCCCGCGGACGCATCCGGCCTTGATGGAAGCGGAGCTCAGCGGCATGATATCCACCAGCCAGCGCTGTAAAACGGTCGCGTCTGTGATATCTACTTCTCCGGAGCCGTCAATGTCGCCGAGGATGACGTCGTCATAGCTCACCTCATGTCCGCTGACGACGACATAATTCAGCGCGAGTTCTCCGCTTGACGGGGAATCGGCCGCATTGCCGCCCGCTACGGTGGTCATGCTTACGGGCACTAACTGCAGGATGATCTCATTCTGAGCCGCGTAATACTTCATATCCGGCAGCATCGTCCTGTCAAAGTACGCTGTCAGCACCTTTCTGTTCTCCGCGCTCACGGTGAACTGAGCGCCCTCGATATCCGTAAAGCTCTCGCCGTCTGTGCTGTACTGCAGCTTCCATGCTGCGGGAGTTTTATTTGACGCGGCAAAATACGCGGTCAGCTTCAAATCGCTGTATCCCCTTGCGGGAACCGTGAGCCTGATATAAGGAGAGCCCCACTGATTCTTGGAGCCTGCCGCCATGATCGGAACGGTCAGCGTGCCGGATTTTCCGTACTCGGGAGCGCTCCACTCAAGCGCGCGGCCCTTCTCTCCGCTGACGGTCAGGGTCATCGCGCCGCTGCCGAAGGTCGCCGCGTAGCCGTCGGAATTGCCGTACTCGGTCAGCTTATCCCCCTCTGCCTTATCCGTTGAGTCGAACACCCACGCGGCGATAGCGCCGGTAAGGTCGGGCTCGATGATATCCTCGGGCGGCAGAGTCGGCTCGGGCTCGGGCTCAGTCTCGGGCTCAGTGGGCACGATCTCGGGCTCTGAGGGAACGTAATCCGGTGCGAACTGCTCGCTCAGCCAAGCGGCGCGGCTCAGCATCCAGTCGGACGCGTAGTCGTACATATCGTCATAGGAGCGTACATCATAGCGCGTAGCGGTAGTATCAACCACCATTTTCTGAGTCGCGCTGTCAAAGGTCGCCTTGTTCAGACGGGAGTGATCCGCGATCCAGCTGCCGGTGTTGATCAGCCAACCGCTCTCATAGTTCATCTCAGCGGAATCCTTGATCAGACTGTAATACATATCTTTGGAGTAAAAATCCAGATTGATATTGGCGTTTGCCTGCTCGCCGGAGAAGTGCTCCAGCGCGGGGATGAACTTCTCGAACCAGATCCTCGGCAGCGCCGCTTTGATGGTCGCGTTCTGAGAGATCCTCGCGATGATGTTGTTGGAGCGTCTGGCGGAGGCGTTATCCTTGCCCTTGTGCTGGCACCACCATCCGGTGTACTGCTCATAGTCGGTTACGCCGATATTTCTCAGATCCCACTCTACGCCTTTCGCGTTGCCCAGTGAGTTATCATAATCCCATACGGGTGAGCCGTAGAATTTATAGTTGCCGTTTTCATCCTGACGATAGGTGAAGAAGGTGCTGGATACGCCGCTGTCCCAGTTCTTGCCCAGCTCATTGATCAGATAGAGTTTAGCGACGGAATTGACGTCCGCCACAGAGGCGAGATCACCGCTCGGCGCTGTAGCGGTATAGAAGGCATTGAACTTTTCCTTGACATAGTTCTTGACTTCTTCATAACCGGGCTGGCCGGGATCGATCTCGGGCGCCTTGATCGTGATCTTCATGTTGTTGGTGGTGACATAATAGTCGCCGTCGGTCGCGCTCGCGTCAACCTCCGCGATAAAGGGGAAGTCCTCTTTGATGGTGCCGTCCTCATTGAGATAACCGTCGTCGGTGACCTCGGGAACCAGACTGCCCGGCTCAACCTTCTCGCACATCAGATAGGAGCCCCAGTAGTAGCCGTTGGCATAAAAGTCAACATAACGCGAATCGGAAGCATAGGGGAGACCTACCGCGTCGGACAGGTCATACAGGAAGCGGTTGCGGGACAGAGAATCATCCTGATAGTTGGGCAGGATGGAGTACTTCTTGTTCTTCTCCATGCCGGCGATACCGACCTTCTTATCATAGGTGATGTTGTAACCCTTCTTGGGCTTGTCCCAAGAGGTGTTGCCTCTGCCCTTGATCTTCTTGATGACGGTGTTGTCGATCTTACCGTCGGGGGTGACGATCGCGCCGGTAGCCTTGGCACTGTTTTCTTTGGTCTCGTTCAGATAGGTCATCAGATCGGTACCGTTGCCGTCCGCGTCGGGATTGTTGACATAGATCGCGCCCTCCGCTTTGGAGCGCATGATCTTCAGCGTATAGCTGCTGCCTGCCGCGGTTACCGTGTAAGTGCTGTTGACGGTGTAGGGAACGGCCTCGGTCGTCTGCGCGGCAATCGAAACACCGTTGACGGTGACCGCCTGATCAAAGCCGTTGTAAACGTCGATCACGTTTTCAGCGGTAGAAGAGGGGAGAAAGAAGTATTTCTCATTGGGCTTGTCGACGACGAAGTCCTCGTCATGCACGCTCTGCCATTCCTGCCACGCCTGCGTGTCGGCGGAATCGCTGACAGCGTGAACATACAAAGCGGCGTTTGCCGCGAATTCGGACGGCGCGCCCTTATCCTCGGCGGCAAATGCGCCGGTGAAAGGCACAGCGGTCAGAATCAGCAGCATTGCTAAAAGTATCGCTATGGTCTTTTTCATCATGTTAACCTCCTAAAATAGTGATGATAAAAATCGGAATCTCTTGATTTGATTGATCTTTATGAGAAAATTATATAATTATATACACCCTGTTTCTACCATAAACTGACGTAGTTTTTAACACAATCCTATTATGCGAAAAAGGAGCGTGCTAAGCACACTCCTTATTTATAAAGCCATGTTATTTTTTTTGAATTCCGACGGCGTCATGTTATATTTTTGATAAAAAGCCCGTGAAAAATAGGAGAGGTTAGAGAAGCCGCAGGACAGCGTGATCTCCGATACCTTAGTCGGCTCGTTCAGCAGTCGGCAGGCGGCGGTTTCTAAGCGGTAGTTCTTCAAATACTGCGTCAGCGATTCGCCCGTCATCTGTCGGAAGAGCTTGGAAAAATGGCTGACGGAATAATTGCTGACAGCCGCCACGGTTTCCGCCGTGATGTTCTCGGTGTAGTTTTCCTCCAGATAATTCAGCGACAGCTTGAGCTTATCGAACACGATATCCTCATACGCCTGTTCCTTATCCGATTCCTCACAGTATCCGAGAATATTGTACAGGATCTCAAAGAGCTTTGCTTTGATGCCCTCTTTTCTCCGTTATTTCCGATGCTTCCGATTCCATTTGTGGTCATAATTGTGGTCAAAAATAACCTCCCCTACACGGCTCGATCAAGCCGGTAGAGGAGGATTTACATTTGCTGTATTGTAGCTTAGGTTTATGCGGTTGTCAAGGATTTTTGTCTATCTTTTAGACTCAAACTCGTTCCCAAAACTGCAAAAACAGGGCGTCAAAATTTGAGCTGCTAAACAAGGAATAGAAAACCCAGCAATTTTTCAAATAAAGGGCTTTTAGAATGGCGATAGCCGACATCGAGCGCCTCGCGCACCGCCCTGTAGGTGCTGCCGTCCGGCGGTATCAGAAAGGTGCCGAATCCGATCGCGGGGATTTCAACGCCGTCGTTGAGATTGATGTATTCCATTATTGACCTCATGCGTTAAGCTGTAATCTTAATAGTTTTCCGCATGGAGCTCAAAGAAGCTTTGCGGATGATTACAAGTCGGACAAATATCAGGAGCCTTTGTGCCGACGATGATATGACCGCAGTTGCGGCACTCCCATACCTTGACCTCGCTCTTTTCAAATACCTGAGCAGTTTCAACATTGTTGAGCAATGCACGGTATCTTTCCTCATGATGTTTTTCGATTGCCGCAACAAGTCTGAATTTTGCCGCGAGCTCGGGGAATCCTTCTTCCTCGGCAGTTTTGGCAAAGCCCTCGTACATATCGGTCCACTCGTAGTTCTCACCGTCCGCGGCAGCTTTCAGATTATCAGCGGTGGAACCGATGCCCTCCAGCTCCTTGAACCACATCTTTGCGTGTTCCTTCTCATTGTCAGCGGTTTTCAGAAACAGCGCCGAAATTTGCTCATAGCCCTCTTTCTTTGCTACCGACGCAAAGTAGGTATACTTGTTTCGCGCCTGAGATTCACCTGCAAAAGCAGCTTCAAGATTCTTTTCTGTTTGTGTACCTGCGTATTTTGACATATAATTCCTCCTTTTTCAGCTTTTCCACAGACGGTGGAGATTGCAGTAAGCGTATGCCGCCACGAACTTTTCGCCCTCACAAAGCGCAAAGCTCACCTTGGGTTCTTCGCCGGGCTCGAGCTTCTTGCGCTGATCGCCCCGATCTGTGCTGATCGCGATCCACTCGATGTAATGCTCGGGGGCCATCGGATGGGCAACTTCACCTACTGTGACGACTGCCGTATTGTCCTTGATCTCAACGACCGGAACGTGCTTTTCAACGGCTGCGTCGGTAGTACCCGGGACGATCTCGGTTATTATTTCGCCGCGGCAGGAGATCGGCGCTCCGCTCGCTTTGACGACGGCGTCTTCTTTGTCAATGCTTTTCGAACCGGGGACAGGAAATTTGCGGTAGTCGGACGGATTGAGACCGAATTTCTCAAAAAAAGCGCGCGAAAAGTAAGACAGATTAGAAAAACCGCATGACAGAGCGATCTCCGAGATCTTTGTTTTTTCGTTGCGCAACCGAACCGCCGCCATCTCCAAACGGTAGTTTTTCAGATATTGCGTGAAGGAATCTCCGGTCAGTTGACGGAACAGCTTCGCAAAATGGCTGGCAGAGTAATTGCTCTGAGCCGCGATAGCTTCGACGGTGATGTTATCGGCATAGTGCTCTTCAAGATAGAGCAGCGGCCGTTTCAGCTTTTCATGAGCAATATCCTCATTGGCAGAAGCGATGTCTGCCTTTTCACAAAAGGGCAGGATCCTATGCAGCATCTCAAAAATTCTCGCTTTGATCAACAGTTCTTCATGGAACAGTTGATATTGCGGTTCTCTCGTGAGCTTGCGGATGATGGGCTCGATCTGACTGTGCAGAGGATGCTCCGGCGTCAGATATTCCGGCATCAACAGCCTGCGATTGTAGATCGGCTCCAGATATTTCTCCCGGCAGGTATCATCGGCGGCGTTCTCCAGCATCGAAAGCCGAAACAGAATATTGTAGTAAATGGCCGAATCCCCATTGTGCTGACGGATCGCATGGATCGTCTGAGGGTGGACAAGAACAATGTCTCCGACCGACAAAGCGTATTCGTTGTAGCCGACGGATACGCTGATCATGCCGACGGTCACATAGATGATCTCCATCTCCTCGTGCCAGTGATGGGGGATCCCGTTGATGTACTCCGGCAGGATCCCCGGATATACGATATAGGGGAATCCGGGAGTCCCGTGGGTCTTTGTTTCCTGATAAGCTGACATTTGATCGCCTCGCTATCGTATTGTGTTAAAATCATCGTGATATTATGCAAGAATTATACATCATATAATCGTATAATACAAGTAGGTTTAACGAAATCATGGAAGAAATCAGGTAAAGTTATGAAAAAACTGAACCTCTTTCATCTCGCATGGCCGATTTTCATAGAGACCGCCATGTTTATTCTGCTGGGATTTATCGACGTATATATCTTGAGTAGTTATGATGATCTGGCGGCGTCGTCTGTCAACACCGCGACTCAGACGATATCCATCGTGACCATCGTATTCCAGATCTTATCTACCGCCGGCGGGGTGATGATCTCACAGTATCTGGGCGCGGAAAAAAGAAAAGACGCGTCGCTGGTATCGGTACTGCTGATCGCGAGCCAGCTCTTTTTCGGCGTGATCATCAGCGTGATCTTTCTGCTTTTCAACCGTTCGATCCTGACGCTGATCGGCGCTGACGGTCAGATACTCGAGTACGCGAGCGGCTATCTGTCGATCGTTGGCGGCACGATGATGTTCCAGGCGCTGATGAACGCCTGCGCGGTGATCATCCGCAGCCACGGCATGACAAAACTGCCGATGTTCGTTACGGCAGGGATGAATGTTCTGAATACCGGTTTGGATCTGATCATGGTTCCCATGATGGGCGTACAGGGCGCCGCGATTGCAACCGGCGTCAGCCGTATCATCAGCAGTATCGTTCTTTTGATCATCCTGTTCAAAAAGATCGAATCACCGTCCGCGCTCAAACTGCTCAAGCCGTTTCCGAGAGGTGAATTCCTGTCGATGCTCAAGATCGGCGTTCCCTCGGCGATGGAAACCTTTTTATACAACCTGTCTCAGCTCTTGATCACGTCGATCGTGCTGTACTGTCTGTCGGAGAACGAGCTGATCGCCAAGACCTATTTGCAGATCATTACGATGTTTTTCTATCTGTTCTCGATGGCGATCGGGCAGGCGTCACAGATCATGATCGGGCATCTGGTCGGGGCGAAGGATTATGACGAGGCATATCGGCAGGGACTGCGCTCGTATCGCACGGCGCTGATCATCACGGTCATCACCTGTATCATCGGTATCGTCCTGCGCAAACCATTGATCAGCGTCTTTACCGATAACCCCGAGGTGATCGCGATCGGCTGTACGATATTATTGATGAACGCCTTTCTCGAGTTCGGCAGAACGACCAACATCGTCATCATAGCCTGCATGCGCGGCGCGGGGGATGTCTATTTCCCGACGGCCTGCGCGGTGCTGTCCAACTGGATCATCAGCGTAGGCTGCTCATATCTGCTTGCCGTCGTGTGCGGCATGGGGATTTACGGGCTGTGGATCGCTTTGGCGGCTGATGAATGTGTGCGCGGTATTTTGATGATCATCCGATGGAAGAGCGGCGCGTGGAAAACGAAGCGCGTCGTCAAAGATCCGGATAGGGAAGAGGTACCGAAAGATCCCGTCTTATACTAGTATTCCATTAAACGCTTTAATAAATTTATTAGCGGAAAATTTCGTATAGCGCGGCGGAGGTCGCAGGCAGGCTGGCGCCTCTTATCCGGGGACCCCAACGCGCCCCTGCGCGGTGGGGAGAGGAGGAGCGGCGAAGCGATACGGGAGCGGAATTCTTGGACGCTCCCAATGAGCATAGCCCGCGACGACGAACCGACAACAAAGCTAGACGGAATTTAACTCAATAAATATTAAAGTGTCTTAATGAATATTAGTATTATTAGCAAATGAAAAAGCGGAGGGCTGACGCTCTCCGCTTTATACTTATCTTTCGTTTTTCAACATTCTGCTCGCTTTGCCGAGGTAACCGAGATACAGGATGTACGCGATGACCGTCAATACCAGAATGATGACCGCGACGATCGTCGAGATCGTGGTGATGGTCGTCTCATTCATAAACAGCTTGAAAACATGACCTAAGATGAGGATTACGATGTGATTTCTACAATCGCTCCCGAAAACTACACTGTAAACATCACCGCTGCCGAGGGGCAGGATACGACCTTCACCGTATCGCTCAAAAAGGCATATCTCCAGACCGCTGATTTTTACGACGCAGCATATGTACTCACCGATTTCTCCGCTGTGCTGAACAAGTATGCTACCACCGAGGTTGTCGGTAACCCGAACGAGGCGGTAAAGCTCACCTATACCAATAAAAATGATGTGGAAGGTGAGGTCGAGGGCAATAAGGTCTTTGTCTATACCTATCAGCTCGAAGTACATAAGTTTGACGAAGCCGGTACCAAGCTGCAGGGCGCAGAATTCGCTCTCTATACTACCGAAGCCAATGCAAAGAATGAAGAGAACGCTATCGCTACAGGTATTTCCGATGCAAACGGCATTGTTGAGTTTAAGAACAGCAATAACGAGGTTATGCGCGTCGCGTCCGGCAAATACTTTGTAAAAGAGTTACAGGCACCCGAGGGATTCAATAAGTACACCGATGTGATCCCTGTTGAGATTAACGTGACTTATTCCCATACCTTTGCCAACGGCACCTATATTCAGAACGCACCCGAACACGGTACCGCGTCCGTTGATGTGAAGAACTCTAAGACCGTTCTTCCTCAGACCGGCGGACAGGGCAATGTTATCGCGTATTCTATCGCTATCACCCTTGCAGCAGCAGGCGGTATTATCTTCTTCGTGGCAAGAAAAAAGAAGAAAAACTCCGCTGATAAGGCTGCCTGAAAACTCCTTTTGTACCGAGGACGGTGACACATGAAAAGGAAAATCCTACCGTTAGTATCCGTGCTGATTCTGATTCTTGCAGCAGGAGCAGCTCTGTATCCGACTGTATCCGCATGGATAAACAATATGCTGGCAAAAGGTGAAATCTCACGGTATAACGATACCGTAGATGTACTTTCCGCAGAGGACAAAGCCCGATTGCTTGACCAAGCGAGGCTGTATAACGACAGTATTGACAACTATTTTTCGGACAGCTTTTCATCAGAAGCGTTTATAGACGACGCAGCTTATCTCGATACGCTGAATCTGAGCGATAACGGTCAGATCGGTACGGTTGAAATCCCTTGTATTGATTGCAGTCTGCCGATCTATCATGGCTCCGATGAAGATATGCTGTCTAAAGGAGCGATACATATGGTGGGAACGTCACTTCCGATAGGCGGCGAATCTACCCATGCCGTGATTTCAGCTCATACGGCATATCCGGGCAAAATTTTGTTTGACAGACTGACGGATATGGAGGTCGGGGATTCCTTTATATAGAAAGGAAGTTTTTAATGAGCAAAATAGCAGTAGTAATCGACTAAAAAAGGAGATAATGAAATAGAAAATGCAACTCGCAAGCAATGCAAGTATGCGCATACTTGCTCAAACGCTTGTTGGTGCCAATTCCCCAAACCCCTGAGATCGTCAACAAAGTTGACGGCTGCGCGTTCAAAGAACGCTGAGATAACACGACGGCAGATGAATCTACCGCCGTGTTTTTTCTCGCTCTCGATCATCGTCGCGCTCGGGAATGTTGAGCAGGTGTTCCACGTTGGATTTCACATTATACAGTCCTTTCATTTCTTCCCGAGTCTTTTTGTATGCGGCGTAAGCCCTGCGCTTTCGGGCAAGAAGCTCCTTGTATTCTTCTCGCAGCGCTTTGACGGAAGGCAGCTTTTTCCCGCCGAGGCTGTCAAAATACTGCTTAGCCGCTTGATGGATCAGTATATCCGCCTCATGCTCGGCACGAAACTTTTTACTGTAACCTGCCTTTCGATATGCAGCATAGACCTCCCGCGTCTTTGCGTAGTTGACAAGGTGCTTTTGCAGCTCGGCGTTGTCGGACATCTGAGCTTCGAGATCCTTTATCTCAGCAGAAAGATCATTGAACCTCGCGACTGCCGCCGACGTCCGCTCCTTCAAATCCGCATAGCTCATATCGCCATGCTCTTTCAGATAAAGGACAGCCTGAGAGAGCTGTTTAAGATTAAACACCTTCGCCCAGCGTTCATATCCCGATCCCTTGCCGGCACGGATCGCCGCGTCGATGTCGATCAGCAGACTGACCTTCGGAACGGTCGGGCTATTTGTTTTTCGGCGCGGAGAGACAACGCGGACGCCCTCGATCCGCTCGCGGATCGCCCGTTCGGTGTAATCGCCTCTGAGCGTATCGCAGCGGGTAAACTTTGTTTGACCCGCTGCTCTCAGCCGTAGATTCTTTCTTTCGGTGTTGACAGTCACGCCGTATGCTTTGAGCTTTTCCAGAAAGTCGGAAAAGTCCTTCGGCTTTTCTTCAAGCACGGTATCAATGATACGGCGAAGCTGCTCCTGATAGGATAGCTTCTGATCGTCGCCGAGCCAAGTCGCGTAATTGCTTTTGCTTGCCTGCGGATCTCCCACGACAGACAAGCCGTGTTCCAAACAGAGCTTATCGTTTATTCTGCGGATCGCCCAAGCTGAGTTCCAGAAGTTGCGGAACTTACGCCTGCAATCGAGATCAACAGAATTGATAATGATGTGATTATGAACATGGTGTTTATCTATGTGAGTGCAGACGACAAAAGCATGATTGCCCTTCGTCAGCTTCATAGCTAGCTCATATCCAATTTGATTCGCTTCTTCCGGCGTGATCTCACCGGGTAAGAAGGATTGACGAAGATGATAGCCGATCACATCGTCCTTGCCGCGCCGTCTGCCTGTCAGTTGGAGATACTGCTTTTTAGAAAAAGCAAACTCTGCGTCCGCCGTCACGGTATCGCACTCATAGCCGGTGATTAACTTTCCGTTATCCGTCTTTTGCGGATTCTCCGCGTAGTCGATGATCTTTGCAATCGCTGTTGATGTCGTCTGTCTTTTGCCGATATGAAGTGGCATAAGCCGTGTGGTCGCTATCCTTTCACCCCCTCAGTTTACAATGACTGTTCGCTTTTCTTGTGGGGCTTCGGCTCCGCCGCTGCCTGAGCCGTGTTATCTATCAAAGCGGCTCTAATAGATCGTCGTCCGTAAGTCCGTTCATATTCTCGCCGAACCTGATCGATAAACAGATTAACAAGCCCGGGATGAACCTTGTCAATCATAAACCTTCTTCCTCTCTCGCCGAGCATATCGCACGGAGCGGGAACGGTCTCAGCCCATTTTCTATTATCGGGTGAAAAGCGCCCGTCCCAATCCTTTTGATGTACCGTATTTGCAAGGATAACCATAGGTCTTTCATATCCGAATCGCTCGATGATATTATGCGCACCGGCTTCATCAAGACTGTTGTTCTTATAATGTTCGTCAATCGCTTCACAGATCGCGTTCCGACACTCAACATTCAATCTGTATGAAGCGTTATACTCTACCGTTTCGTGATACTCTTTTGCATAACCGGCAGAGTGGTAATAGACCGGCAAATGCTTTCTCACCTTTTATCACCGCCAATATCCGAATAGTTATATCGCCAGTTATCGTATTCTTCCTTCGTAATCTTTCCGTTGAGCATTTTTTCGTACTGATCGCGCCACTCGCAAAGCATAACATACAGCCGCGCGGCGTCCTTGTTATTGTATGGATCAAAATTCAGCGCGACCGCTCCGTTGCGTCCTTCAACCCATTCTCCGTAAGTATCTTCCAACGCAAACATCAGATGAAGCAAGCTGAGCGGATTGCCGATCTCGGGAATACTCAAAGCGAGAGGCGATATATTCAGCGCCTTTGCTATTGCACCGACAATACTTTCCTTAGGCTTTCTTGTACCGGATTCGTATTGAGCGATACGAACGTCGGCGCACTTTTCGGGAAAGCCGACAAGCAAGCCTAACTGCTTTAACGACAGACCCTTCTTTTTGCGAAAGAAACGTATTCTTTCACTGATATTCAAAAAATCAAACCCCCTTAAAAAGAGAATGAGCGAGACGCCGAAACGTCCCGCCCTATGTGTAATATTATTATTTCAGCTCGTGACAAAATCACGCAAAGCGTAGCTCAGACCGCCAAGCTTGCCGGTCAGCCACGTCGCCAGCTTTGGAATACCGTATGGGCTGATCAGAAACGCAATCACCAAAACGGCGACGCCGGGTATTACGCCCGCCTTGAAAAACAGCACAACAGCGGCGACGAGTGTGAGCCCCGACACGATACCGAGTATCATACCCGAAACGAGGACGATCAGCTTGCATACCCCATACAAAATCCAAGTGATAAGGATAAATGGCAATGACAAAATCTTGAAGAACAGACGCATTATCGGCGCCCCCTTTCTGATAGTATATATTCCTATCTTTATTCTACCGTGTATGGGTGAAAATGTCAGCGCCTTTTACAGCATTTTTTCAAACTGTTTCAGAATTATTTTCACGTCCTCTTTGATCTCTCCCAACCTTTCTCTCAGATCCTCAATGTCGGCAGCGTAGACACTGCCTGTATCATTTGCACGCTTGACATACTGATTTAAGTTTTTTGAACAGATACCCAATAGCTTTGTAAGCGCTCGAAACTCGCTCATATCTACGCGGATGATATATCCTTCAACCGCCATTTTACGGAAGAAAGCAGATTGATTCGTCATTCTGACCTCAGCCATACGCTTGCGTATGACTTTTGCTTCTTGTTCGGAAAGCAGCATGTGAACCCTCACAGTGCGATTGTCTTTCTTCATAAAGACGGATCATCCTTCTTAACATCTTTTTGAACAGGCGGCTTGACCTCCGCCTTTGCGTATTGCAGCTTGCGCCGGAGAGATTCTTTCTGCAAGTCCTCGATATGCTGTTCAAAGCTGCCGCGATTGGCTCGCCTGTCCCGGTTGACATTCATACGCCGCAGGATCATACCGAGCTCCGCTTCACTCTCCGGGTGATAGAGGAACGAATCGGGATCACCGTGCAATTTGGATAGTTCGTTGACCGCGCCGTGCATATCTTTATAAGGAACGGTAAACTCATTACCGTCAGGATAGTAAAGCGTAACCCGCTCGATCGGACAGCTCAGATAAGGCAGCCGCTCTACTGCTTTTGCATAGTCCAGCGTATATATATCGCCCTTGACGGTTGATCCGTCTGCTCCTTTCAGGTGTACCGCATACGCGAGTATCCTATCTTTCGTCTGTTCGTGATAGAACCGAAACACGCTGTTTTCATGCGTACCTTCCAGAAAGACGTCACGCTCTCTCAGACATTGAGTGCCGAGCGGTCGGCACAGCCATATCAGGTGGCGGTCGCGTTCATCGGATGAACGAGCAAGAGTACGAATGATAGATTGATCCATATCAAAATCGTCTTTATAATACTTCGTGTGAAGATCGACGATCTTTCCTAACGAAGAAATAATATCGACGTCGCGAAAAACCTGAGGTATCACAACTCGCGCTCCTGATTCTTGCTGCCGTCTGAGCGCTGCTTCTGATCCTGCTTCGGTTGATCGGCTTTCAGTTGATCGATCACAGAAGATTTCTCCGCCGCGCTCTCCGGCGCGATGTTATCCATCCTGCCGTCGAGCATATTGTAGTTGCCAGTCTGCGCTTCTTCTTTCAGCTCGGCGTTGAGCAGATAGTTTTCCGGCAAATGCGCCGGACGGCTGACTGCCGGTATTTTATCGTCGGGAGTGCGCTCAATCGGATATTTCACGGAATCGCGGTCGTGTCGCTTTGACATCACATGATAATGACAGTTCGGGATAGCGTCAGCGTTAAGTTGAGCGGCATACTTCTCCGCCTCGGCTTTTGATTCAAACTCGATCACCTTGCCGTGATCCTTGCACCATGCCTCGGCATGACCGAATATAGAGCTGCCGCTGCGAATCGCCCATACGCCGTAAACCTTATCATCCATATTCTTCACCTACCTTTCCTGCGGCTTGTGCTGCTTCGACTGATCGGACGGCTCCGCGACCTTTGTATCCTTGATTTTCTTGACGACGGATGGACGATACTCCCGGACATGCTCTTCGTCGGTGATGTTCACATACTCGCCGATGATAGCAAGCGCCTCGCCGTAACTCCCGCTCGACATCACTCGCGAAGACATTTCCTTTGCCTGATCAGAAAGACCGCAGCGTTTGAGGGTGCGTGAAGCGATCCCGAGAAGATTGAACACATTGCCGTCCTTCCCGAGCAAAGGGCAGTCGGGCTTATCGGTCGCGTACTGTGATTCGTCGATAAAGCCGCCTAACCGGTTCGGCACATAATCCGAAAGCCATGTGCCGTAGAATTCCCCGTGCGTTTGCAGTCGCCACATAGCGAGCTTTCCAACGTGAACATCCACGCCCTCAAACGGAAAGAGCAGACAGGTCACCTTTTCGTGTTCAAAGGAATAGACGTTCTCAAATCGGCTGCCGTTTTTGAGTATGCCGCTTTCCGTCAGCATATCGTTGATCCCGTTAACCCATTCCTGCAAAGGTCCGCCGCAGCCCTGAATGATCAGGCCTTCCTTGTCAGACATCCGCCGCAGCTCGTCCGGTTCTATATGGGTAATGCTCATATTTCTACCTCTTTCTTTTTTGATGATTGTTTCTTCGGCGGCTCGCTGGCCGCCGACTTTTCTTTTAGATGTTGATGAATAGACGGCTTTTGTTCCAAATCGGTGAGGATCGAGAATAAAGGCTGTTCCCAGCGTTTGCCGAGCGCCCGTACAACCGTTTCCGCCTCTGCGCCGTTCTTTGCAAACATTTCAAGCGTATCGAAAGCTCTGTTATACAGCTCTGCATTCCTGTCGTCTACATTCGGAGCAAAATGGATAATGCCGGATGAAAACTCCTTACCTGTACCACCGATCCAGCCGCGAACATAATCGTCATATCCGCTGTATATACCGGCGTTGGAAAGATCCTCCGCATGACTGCCGCGAATCTTCCTTGATGGCGGGAACTGCGCGCCGAGAAGAAGGACGCCGGTCGCCGGATTATACATAAAGCGGCGGTTATCAATACTCTGCATATCAAAAACCTGATTCTTCGTATCGATCAGCAGATAGTTCTTGACGATCTTTCTTTCGACCTTTCGATAGTTCTCGGGATTGTGGTACAAAAACAGCTCTCTTGTCGCCGGTACATAGATTTTACCGTTTTCTACACAGCAGAATATGTCGTAATTTGGATTGGTGGCAGCTTTATAAAATTCGTCATACGAATACGGATACTTCTGCCGCTCCTTGTATTCGGACAGGCCGATAGACGGATAGCTTTCAAGCCTTTTTGACAAATCATAGAAATCGCCCTCGCCTTTTGTAAACCGCCTTACCGGGAAGAAGTGATACCCGCCGTATTCAAAGCAGGACGAAAGGCTCATTTACGACCGCCCTTCTTGACCTTTCTCGGTGGAAAATCGATCTTGAAGTTGACATACTTGCCGCCCGTATCGTCGAGAACGACAAAGGCGTCATAGTAACTGTTGTTCTTCTCGCTGTAAAGCTCCTTTACAAAAACACGGCCGTCTTTCAAGAGACCTTCGGCGATCTCACGGGTAAGCGTTTTCTTCTTCGTTCTGAAAAAGTGATTGTCCTTCCAGAGCGCAAAGGAACAATCGGAGTTCTCACAGAAATAGCCCTTGTACTTTTCCTCGACCTTCGCGCCGCAGCGAGGACACACGCCGACGGTACCGCCGCTGACAGTTTTTCTCGGAAACAGCGAAACATACTCCTGATCGGGGCTGTTGTGAGACTGTACCAGCTCACGAACCATACCGTTTATGCCGTCCATAAAGCTATCCGCGTTAATCTCGCCGCGCTCGATCTGCTTTAGCTTCGATTCCCATTCTGCCGTCAGCAGCGGCGATTTGATGTTATCCGGCAACACCGTGATCAGGTTGATACCGGTCTGCGTCGGTATCAGGAGCTTTTTTCTGCGCTCAACAAAGCGCGCCGCGACGAGCTTTTCAAGGATCGCCGCCCTGGTCGCAGGGGTGCCTAAGCCTTTGCGCTCCGCGTCGTCGGGCGTTTCATCCGCGCCTGCCGTTTCCATAGCGGAAAGCAAGGAATCCTCAGTATAGTGCTTCGGCGGCGAGGTCTTGCCCTTGCGGACGCTTGCCGCGACCGGATCGAAACGCTGTCTTTCGGTCAGCTTCGGTAATTCCGTTTCAGCAGTATCAGCTTTCTGATCCGGCTCTGCCGGATACAGCTTCTCGATAGCTTTCCAGCCCTCCTGCAGCACGGTCTTTCCGTTTGCAATAAAGGCATGACCGGCACAAGTCAGCGTTATCGTTGTCGCCTCATAGACGTTCGGCTGAGCGGTGGCGCACAACAGCCTTGTCATGATCTGTGACAGCACACAGCGCTCGCCCTTCGGCAGCTCCGACAGATCGGTAATCGTTATCTCCATCGTCGGGATGATCGCATGGTGATCCGTGACCTTCGTGTTATTCGTTATCCTTGAAATATCGGCATTTCCCATATACCCCTTGCCGACAGCCATGTTGTCATGCAACCACGCGATCAACTTCTCCGCCGTGTCCCGCATATCCTCAGTGAGATAGCGGCTGTCCGTTCTCGGATAGGTGGAGAGCTTCTTTTCATAAAGCGATTGGAGATAATCAAGCGTCTGCTGCGCCGTGAAGCCGTACACGCGGTTGCACTCGCGCTGTAAGGTCGTCAGGTCGTAGAGCTTCGGCGGCTGTTCGGTCTTTTTCTGCGTGTCGATCTTTGTGACCGTCGCCGCCTGACCGTCGCAAGCGAGCCTGATTTTTTCGGCAGCGTTTTTATCGTCCAGCCGGTCGGCGCTCGCCGTAAACCCACCGCAGGTGATCTCGGGAACGTAAAACGGCTTGCTTTTGAATCCCTGTATCTGAGCCTCGCGCTCTACGATCAGCGCAAGCGTCGGCGACATCACGCGCCCGACATTGAGCTTTGTGTGATACAGCACGGAAAACAGCCTCGTCGCGTTGATCCCGACGATCCAATCCGCCTGCGCACGGCAAAGCGCCGCCTGATAAAGCAGGTCGTAGTCCTTGCCGGGACGGAGATGATCAAAGCCCTGCCTGATCGCTTCATCCTCCATGCTCGAGATCCAAAGCCGCTCGATAGGCTTGCCGCACTTCGAGTAGTTATATACCAGCCTGAATATCAGCTCGCCCTCGCGTCCCGCGTCGGTCGCGCATACGATACTGTCAACCGCTTTCAGCTTCATCAGGTCGGTAAGAATTGTTAACTGCTTTTTCTTATCCCTCGCGATACTGTACTTCCACTGATCGGGAATGATCGGCAGCGTATCATACGACCAGCGTTTCAGCTTTTCGTCATACAAATGGGGATCGGCAAGCCCCAGCAGGTGCCCTAAGCACCAGCTCACGAGGTAATCCTTTCCCGCTAAATACCCTTCATGCCGTTTTGTCGCTCCCAGCACCTTCGCAAGCGAGAGAGCCACAGACGGCTTTTCTGCAATTACTAATTTCAATATCTGTCTCCTAACTTATTTGTTTATATTCAAGTGAAATTTCCGAACAGCCGTAATCACTCAAAAACGGCTTGAACACTGACTTTTTGAAGCAAAACGCCCCCTTTTATCCGCCATTCCGGAGCAAAAATAAAAAAGGTAGTATAATTTCACTACCTTCTCAAAAAAATGCGATACAGCTTGATTACGGACGTTTTAGAGTTATATTTATGATTACTTTATTCTTTTTCCGTGCCTTCTCCATGAATTGCGCCGCGCCGCCTGTTATATGGGCTACATAGCAGATCACATACTTTGCGTTCCTGATCATCCACTCGTTGCGCCGCGCGATACAAAAGCGCTTCGGCACGCTCTCCAACCCCTCGGGATAGAGGGTGTTTGTTTCCCTTATCCCGTTCTTGTCATCGGGTAAATATGCCAGAACGACGGTATAGCGTATCTGCGGATACTCGACCGCGAGCTCTTTCAGTACAGATAATACCAGCGAATCGAAGCCGCCCTGATTGCCGACATAAAAGTCGGTAACGCCGTACCGTTCGATCAGCTCCGTGACCGCTTCGGTCAGCCCCGGTCTGACGGTCGCCGGCGTGTCGCGGTGCCCGAAAAAACAACAGCTCTTTTCCACAACTACACCCCCTATAATAGCTAAAATCTTGTATCTATAACAATTTTAATAGATTATAGTTAGTGTGTCAACGGAAATACCCTTTTTCAGTTTGTGAATCTTTCCTGTGTATAAGGTACAATCTAATACGTGAAAGGATGGTGACGCAAATGTATGAAGATTTTGTACCGGAGAGGATCGCAAAGCTGAGAACGCAGAAGGGCGTCTCCGCAAGAGATATGTCGCTGTCGCTCGGACAGGCAAACAACTATATCAACAATATCGAGAACAAGAAGTCGCTGCCGTCAATGCAAGCCTTTTTCTATATCTGCGAATATCTCGGCGTGACGCCGCTTGAATTTTTCGACGAGGGCAACGACGATCCCGAAGCCTTAAAGGAGTTCATCGAGGAAGGCAAGAAGCTGTCGCCCGAAGCCATGCAGCACATTCTCCATTTGATGAAAGAATTGAACAGTAAAAAGTAAGCGTAAGCGGTCGGTTCTCTCCGGCCGCTTTTCTCTGTTACAAGTCACTGTTCCAATGTAACGCTTTTCGCTCAAAAACCGTACTGTTTATCTGCCTTTTTAGTGCCGAAAATGAGAAAGTAAGCATTTTATATTAAAACCCCGGTTTAGGGGTTACATTCAGCCTTTTATCTTGACTGTTCGCTGTTCGTCTTAGGCTTCACCGGCTGTTTCGCGGCCTTTTCCTTATTCTCTCTGAGAGCGTCCAGCACGCCCTTTTTCGGCTCGCCGATCTCTACGCCGTACCGACCGCAAAACTCGTCAAGGGTGATCTCGTCACCGAGAAAGTTGATTCCTTCGCCGATGACCTTGTAACCATCCTTTCCAAGCAGATAGTCCACGGTCCCGATAACCGTACCGGCATGATTCACACAAACATGGTTCTCTATCATGCACAGCGCTCCCGGATCATCATCGGAGCCGCGTATGTCATAGCAGAACAGTCCCTCGGGAACGGTTGGGCGGTCTACCCTGGCATTAGTGAACATAGCCGGTGAACCGTACAACTCAATGTGTTCAAAGATCTCATTCCTCGCGTCAACACAAATCATAACAGCCTCCGTTATTCGCCTGTACTGCCGAAGCCGCCCGTACCGCGCCGGTCGCCGTATTCAAAGACGAAATCGGCAATGATAACAGGTGAGATCACGAGCTGACCGATCCGGGCGTCTTTGCGGATCGTCTGCGCCTTATTGCTGACGTTGCTGATGATCGCGTGGATCTCGCCGCGATAGCCGGAATCGACAGGCGGCAGCTCACAGACCAAGCCCTTGACCGCCATACTGCTTCTCGGATATACAAAGCCCGCGAAGCCGTCCGGCACCTCGATACCGAAGCCGAGAGGGATCTTTGCGATCTCTCCGGGCTGTAAGGTACAGTCGTAAGGCATATACACGTCGGCGCCCGCGTCGTTGTCGTGCGGTCGGAACGGTCGGTGATCCTTTGATACGCCGAAATCAATCAGCCTGATCTTCATTCTCGGTCTCCTTCAACGCCGGAAAGTATTTGTCGAGGATCTGATCGGGAGAGAGTAAAGCCATACACGGATCGCCGCAGCTCATTCTACCCTCCATACAGCAGTCACGCTGGCAGAAAGTTCCTGCCTGATCAATAGAGAACATGACAGGACTGAGCCGGTACAGCTCCTTCCAGATCTTCAACATGACGATCTGCATTTCATCGGTATTGCGGCGGCATACGCGCTGACCGATCATGTGTTTCCATTGATACGGCGTCGCGGATATGATCAGAATATTTCTGAGAGCCTGCGGAGTGACATAGCCCGCCGTGTCGTGACCGATGCCGCAGTCTGTCAGATATGCGTAGGTATTCATATCATCCCGGCAGCTCTCCAAATACGAATTCCGAACATCCTCAGGGGCGGTCAGTATCTCGTAGGGAATCGCAAAATCGGCGTTACCGTCATAATTGCTGTATTGCAAGGACGCGCTCATAAACTTGACCTCGTTTTGGTGCCGTGTGATCTGCGACAGAAAACGCCTGCTCGCTCCGACGACGGCTACGGTGATGACCTCGAATTTCTGTACGGTCGGGTGCGGCAGACCGATAATGTTTTTCAACGTCTGTTCGGTATAGCTCTTTTCATAGAGCTTCACCAAATCATCCATGCTGTGGATCTCGTGTCCGTGCTGCGTCAGCCGCGCCGCAAACACAGTATTCTTTTCAGCCTCTTGTACTGCGTTGCAGTTCAAGATCTTTACTTCGATGTTTCTGATTTTCTTTCCTCCTTCAAAATCGCCGTCAAGATAAACAGGTAATTCAAAGCGTCGGTGATCTTCTCGTCCCAGACCGGCATATCGTAATGATCCTCGCCGACAAAGCCCATATCAAAGAGTGAGACGATATGCTTTGCGAGCATACCGAGCAAGGCGTTTGCCTGCGTGGTGTGCTGTAGCTCCGCTGCGGTCTTGAACGATGAAAAGCGGTCGGCTTCATCGGGCGTATATTCCTTACCCTTGATCAGCAGCACCTCACGGCAGCGCTGTACCTGTTCTTCAAAAACAGCTTCTAATTCCTTTGTCGTCATAGCCGACCGCTCCTTACGCAGTCGTCAGTTTGATCCAGTCGTTCAGGATCGGCACGCTCGGCTCGTCCGCTTTGGGTACCAAATGAAAGGCGCAGTCCGCGTAGACGGTGCTGTTATCACTGATCTCCCTTCCGTAAGCCTTGTAAAAGCGGTATTCGAGATTCGCCATGACGCACCTGAGCTTCTGCAGTGCCTCGCGCTGGTAACAGGTCATCAGCGACCTTTCAACGCTGTGCTCTAAGGCTTCGAGCGCCTTATACAACTGAACCTCTGTCCGGTAGGGACGGTTGTGCGACTTTTCCAGCCGGTAGATAAAGGTCGCCGCGCCGCTCTCGATGATAGCAATATCCGGGTGGTAATACCCGAAGCAATCGAGATTCGCTGTGTTCAGCGCATACAGCATTTCCTTGACCTCGTTCTCGGGCATATCGTAAAAGCGAAGCAGAGAACGGTACAGATGAATATAGCCGGTGATCGGCATAATGAATTTGACCAAAAAAAGAACCTCCTAAAGTGTTGACGCGGAGACTACCCCCATAGCCTCCGCGCCGAAATCTATATAAACCTTATCTTGCTATTCCTTACGGCGTTACTCGACGCCGTCGCTGTCATCCTCGGGCAGATACTCGGGACTGCCGTAATGTTCATCCTCATAGTCTCCGCCGGAATAAGCGTATTCTTCCTCGGAATCGTCATCGTCGTCGAAGGAAGCCCCTTGCTTCTTCGGCTTGATGATCTTCGCGTAGATACCGACGCCGGCCACAAGAACGAACGCCGCGCCGATAATAATATACATCATCATATTGTTATCGCCTTTATCGGAGCCGCCGCCCGAGCCGGGAGCTTCGTCGTTCGTAGAAGGCTGTACCGCGCCGGAACCGCCCGTGCATTTGCTCGTATCATTTTTGCATACGGGACAGTCGGCGTTCACCTTTCCGTTCTCGCATTTATCGGTACAGGTACAGGTCTGAGAGGACGACGGTATCGAGCTGATCGTGATCCTGTCGTTTTCCGCCGCGAGCGCCATCAGATCGGATTCTGTCACGGCATTGAGAAAGTAGACGTTTTCGGAGCCGCGCGCTCCGTCGATGACCAAATAAAAGACGTTTCCTGCCGGCGTAGTGATCGTGTAAAACTCTTTATCGTCGCTGTCGCTCTGATAGTAGTTCAGAACCGACGCCTGACCGTCGGGCGTGAGCGCGTTCGGTGATAACGTCGGCGCCGGCGCCGCAGGTGCGACCGTAGGCTCCGCCGCGGGAGCCGGCGTCTGTGTCTGAGGCGTCTGAGCCGCAGGAGCGGCGGGTGCGGCCGGCGCGGTCGTTTCATCCTCGACCGGTACGGCAAATACGGTCAGCGAACAGACAAATGCCGCCATCAGCATGAACAGCGCTGTCAAAGCGACGATACGCTTAACCCTCATTTTTTTCCTCCGTTTCTTTCGCCTCGTGCGATTGTTTTCTTGACTGAACGAACGCCATCAGCTCTCCCGGTGAAATACCGTTGTCGCGGCATAGTGCGATCAGTTCGCTGTTTTCGAGCTCCGTCCTTTGCTTTATCAACTCGCTTCGCTTCTGCTGCAGCTCCGCGATCTTGTTTTCTGTTTTCTCAATATCTCTATTGAGCTTTTCAATTTTTGGATTCAAATAATACCTCCGATATATAGATTTACGGCAGTCTGCCGAAATGTAAAAAGTGCTCCTGCCAATAACTTGTATTGATACTTGTATAGGATATGGGATCGCCGCAATGGATCATCATGCCGTCGCCGACATAGATCCCGACATGGCTTGCGCCTACAACGTCATAGGTCCGCTCAAAGAAGATCAAATCGCCGGGCTTTGCCTCAGAAGGCGCAATAGTCGTACAGAAATCTTCCAAACCTAAAACGCCCTGTCGTCCGACGTCCCAACCGCTGTGATTGATGACCCACGAGACAAAGCCCGAACAGTCAAATGATTCTTCCGGACTTGATCCGCCCCAAACGTAAGGGTAGCCGAGATACTTTTCCGCTTCTGTCAGGATTGCTCTGAACCTTGCGTCGGATAGCGCCGAGTGCGGTACGCTGTAATTGGTATAGCTGCCGCTGCGCCCTGTTCCTGTCGGCAAGTGCCGCTCGGTCTCGTCTCCGGTCTCCGCAAAAAACAGCGGATTAAGATAATCGCCGTCAACCAACACTTCCAAATGAAGGTGCGGACCGGTTGAATTACCCGTGCTGCCAACCTTTGCGATCACATCACCTGCGCTGACCGTATCTCCGACCGATACAAGTATCTGCGAACAATGACCATACTTTGTAACAAGGTTCTTACCCTCGGGCGTTTCGCCGGACAGCTCAACGCATAAGCCGTAGCCGCCGTTCTCACCGGCAATCGTAACGGTTCCATCGTGACCGGCTCGTATCTCCGTACCCTGAGACATCCCGATGTCAACACCGGTATGATAGTTCTTATCCCCACTGATTGGGTGAACACGGTAGCCGTAGTAGCTGGTAACATACGGTATCCAGTTGGTATCTCCGAATACATTGCCGACGTACTGACGACATCCCTTTGTTGTCATCAACAGCTCGCAGATCTCTTTTTGCTCAGCGTTCATGCGAGAGGCGACGACCTTTTCAAGCGGCGTTGTAGTCAGCTTGACATTGAGGATCTTATATTCATACTCAACCTCAGTTGCCGATTGATGGTGCGTCGTTGGATCGGTGCGCGATTCAGTCCGCGTTTTGCGCTGCACTTCTTCTGTGACAGACAAATTATATTGACTGTTGAACAGCCCGCGCATAGCGGTCTCAGCGGTAGCGCTGTCAAACTCTCCGTACACAGCGGTCAGATAGCCCATCAAGACATAAGGATCATGCTCTATCGCGTCGATCTGATAGTGATATTCGTCATACCCGGGATGGGTGTTCTCAATATCGTCGATCTCCATTTGCAGATCAGTCTCCCACTCGGTATAGGTGAGTTCCGCCTGAGATATGGTATAGTCGTCCGCTTGATACGACGACGCGGATACAATACCGCCGGTTCCTGCTCCGATACTGGCGCAGGAAGAAAACGCCGAAGCAATAAAGATAATCAGAAAAAGAAGCAACCCGATCACGAGACAGGCTATCGGGTGATTCTTGATTGCCTGCACGACCTTCTTTGCGATCTTCTCCGTTGTGACGGCGGTGTCCTTAGCTCGTTTGCCTTTCTGGTATGCGTCGCGCGCCGCTTTCGCGTACTTACGTTTCAGGCGCTTCTTGTAGGCGAGCTTCGCAAGACCTTTCTTTTTCAGAGCAGGATTATCCGCTAACGCCTTTTGATACGCCGCCTTTGCCTGCGCGTTGATGGTTTTGCCCTGCAACCGTTTCACCTTGTTATACGGCGCCAGCTTTCGGGCGCGGTTAGCATAACGGATACCGGCTTCGCCAACAAGCTCGGCGCGGTGTGCTGCCTGAATACCGATGTTCTCCTGTTCATTGCGGTAGACCTGATTATGGATCACACCGCCCGCCATGTTCGCCGCAGCCTTGACAGGTTTCAGCGCCGCCGGACCGTTGAGCGCCTGAGACTGAGATTTGATCTCTTTCTCAAATTTCAGCCGCTTCTTGGATTTGCCGGTCGCGGGATCTGCAGAGACGTCGATCCTCGTTCGCCTGCGCGACGGTAATCTGTTTTCCGCTTTGTGCAGACGACCTTCCAACCGCTCCGCCCGTGCCTGCGCCTTTTCCAGCATACGGTTCGCCGCGTCCTGATCAGGCAGTTCATCATCGGCAAAATTCAGCTTTGACGGTCGGGTGTTGTTTTCCTCAGCCCGCGCAGCTTCTCTGAAACGCTGTTGATAACGGTTCTTGTTATTCTGCGCATTATGCCTCGGCATTGTATCTTCCTGACGATCAACGAATCTCTCATAAGACGCGGAGTGATCGCTGTGAGACGCTGTGCTGCGGCTCTCCTGCGATACGGTATGCCGGGCGCTTGTCTGTGAAAAGCCGCGAGCGGCGTTTTTGTGCTGCTCCGACGCGGCTGTCGTATTACCGCCGGACGTATCGCTGCGACGATCCTCGGGATCAGTCTGCCGGACAGAAAAGGATTCTGTCCGGTTTTCACTATCCGTTGACCGATTCGATGATTGACGGCTTTGCCGCGTATCTGAGCGTTCTTCGCCTCTGGACGCAGCCGATAAGCGTTCCATCGTCGGATTGCTTATCGGCTTATCCGAAGTGCGCTCCCTCGGCTGCGCCCGTATATCTTCTCTTTCTCTCGGCATATCGTTCACCCCTTACGCCGCTTCGTCCTTGACCTCATCGGGGCGAGTGGTCATTATGGAATATAAAGTCGTGTCCTTCGGGAAGTGATCGACAAACGGAATGATGACGTTGCCGAAGAACAGCAGACCTTCACCCGGACCGGACTGTGTGACATGAGAGAGCTGGTGTTGAGAGATACCGAGCTGCTTTGCGAGAATGGTACGGTCGCTCTGCGCCTGATTCAGCATATAGATGAAATCGGAATTTTCAAAGATATTCTCGATCTCACGCGACGCGAGCAGATCCTTGACGTTCTGAGTAAGCCCCGACGGGATACCGCCCCATTTACGAAAGCGTTTCCAGATCTCCACTGAAAACGCGCCGGTCTGACCTTTGAGCAGCAGATGAAATTCATCGATATAGAACCATGTCGTCTTGTGCTTTGCGCGGTTGATCGTTACGCGGTTCCATACGGCGTCCTGCATGATCAGCAGACCCATTTCCTTTAACGCCTTGCCGAGAGATTTCAACTGGAAGCAGATAACGCGGTGATTATCGAGATCGACGTTGCTCTGGTGATTAAAGACATTCAAAGAGCCGTTGACGTAGATCTCCATAGCGGTCGCTACTCTCTGCGCCTCCGCCTCCGGCTGCGCTCTCAAAAGCTCGTACAGATCACCGAGGATCGGCATATTCTCGGGACAGGGATTTTGCAGATAGTCGCGGTAAACAAGCCTCGTGCAGCGGTCGATGATCGTCTTTTCGATAGGCGAAAGACCGTCCTTACCGCCGACGATCAAATCGCAGAGCGACAGGAGAAAGTCGCTTTTCAGATTGATCGGGTTTTCGTCGTCGGAATAATCGAGGTTAATATCCATCGGATTGATGTAGTTGGTAGAGTTCTGCGATATGTCGATGACCTGCCCCTGACGTCCGAAGCGTTTGACCAGCGGTCCGTACTCATTCTCGGGATCGGCGATAATGATGTCATCCTGCGTGAGCAGGAACACATTGAGCATTTCACGCTTAGCGGCGAATGACTTACCGCTGCCGGGTGTACCGAGGAAAAGGCCGTTGGGATTTTTCAGATACTTTCTGTTTGCCATGATCATGTTGTTGGAGAGAGCGTTCAAGCCGTAATACAGCGCCTCGCCTTCTTGGAAAAGTTCGCAAGTAAGGAACGGCACAAAAATCGCCGTGCTGCTGGTGGTCATGCCGCGCTCGATCTCGAGCTGATTGACGCCGAGAGCCAGAGAGGACATAAAGCCCTGCTCCTGCTGATAGTCGAGCCGCTTCAAAGCACAGTTGTACTTCTGAGCGATACCGGACGCGGAAAAAATATCGTTATTGAGCTTCTTCTGCTTCTCGGCAAAGTTCTCGATGATAACGGTGATCAGGAACATTCTCTCGTTTCTGCTTTGCAGATCCTTCAACAGTTCCTCGGCGTCGCGGCCGTATGTTTCGAGGTCGGTCGGAATAATATCCATATCGTAGCCGGCGCGGACAGCCTTTTTCTGTTCCTCGATCTTCATCTTCTGCAAGTCGGACATCTTGCGCTTGATATTCTTGATCGCCTCCGCTTGATTGATGGACTTGATATGAATATTCACGCTGATTGTGTCATTGAGCTGCAAGAAGTCTGCAAGGAGCTGATCGGACAGCTCGGGGGCGAGGATTTGAAGGAATGAGACCGCGCCGTAGTGTCCGCCGACGCGAAAGCTCCTGCCGTCCTTCGCAAGCGAGAAGCCGGAAGGCGCAATGAAGTCCTTTGTAGACAGACCGGTATTAGCAAGATCCTTCCAGTCAAATTTGAGCTTTTCCTGACCGTCAGGATGAAGCTGTCGGTGAAGCAAGCTGAGGCGCTCCTTGCCGTCGAGCGACTGCGCCTGTACGCCGAACTTCTTGAAATTCATAATAATATCCGTTTCGATCCTTTCGAGCCTCAGCTTTGCGGTGCGAAGGTCGTCAGCCTCAATGCCAAAGGTCAGATACTTACACTTGGTAATACCGTTGTTGCCCTTCCTGAGCTGACCTTGCAGCATACCGTTGTACTCCTTGCGGGTATCGTCGTGTTCATCACCAACCAACGGGATCTGAATACTCTTTTGAAAGTCGCGGATATTGGTACGCTGATTGACCAGCGTGAGCTGCACAGAGATAGACGAATCAAAGTAGTTGAGAAAATCGCAGTAGTTCTCAAATATGAGCGCCTGATCGTCAGCCTGCGCAAGCTGATAGTTTATATCGAAAAACTGTATCGTTTTGTTATACTGCCGCTCGCTCACGCGGCAGATACCGTCACGGTACATGTTGAGGTATGGAATACTCTGCTGTACGCTCTGCGGCGCAGGTCCGAAGATCTTAGCAAAAAAACCGTCCTTCTTCTTGGACGGCTTACCCTTGACGCTGCCTTTTGCAGCGGTTTTTTGCTTTGACTTAACCTCGGCGCGGAGCTTTTTTGACTGCTTGATGTTTTGCTGCAGCTTTCTTTCCTGATCTGATTGCCTCTTGGTTTTTGCCAATAAACAAATCCTCCTTGTCCTTATCTGAATGATAAATGTTTTCTGTTTTATACGGCCGCTGTTTTGGCCAGAGCATAAAGCGCAGACGGTTCTTCAACAGCTTTTCGGCAGGCTGTCCGTCCTTCTCATACATAGCGAACAGGAAGAACGGAGCCATCAAGCCCATCATCAACAGAAGCGCCGGCGTGTTGCCGATAGCGCCCCTTGTCAGAAAGTAGGTGGGTATTCCTACCGCGCCGCCGAGTGAAAAACAAATGATCTGCCGCTTGGTAAGGTTGAAAGCAACCTTTGTCTTGACCTTCGTTAGATCCTTCGGCACGGGTACATAAGGCAAATTATCACCTCGATTCCTTATCCTTGCGCGCCGTATCCCCGTGCGGCGCTTTCGGTTGTTCTGCCGCTTTTCGCTGAGCGTCTTTCAGCCGCGCGTGTACCGATGAAGGCTGATCCGGCTGTTCAGCGATCTCCTTTTGAATCCCTGCCAGCACATCTTCACCATATAAGGTACATTCCGGCCAGCGGTCGGTAATGTATTGCAACGGGTTTTTGAGACCGTAAAGATGATCGATCATGCTTTCATCGAGATTATCGTTCATTAGCTCTCCGGTCGTATAACTGTAAGCCGCCATCGTCGCCGCTATCCTCTCTGCCTGCCTTGTTATCTCAACGTCGCTCAAATCACGGACATACCCCATATAGCGAAAGAAATTCAGTTCAAGGCGCTCGATCAGCCTGCTTGTCTTTGTTTCCAGCGACAAGTCAGGCTCGAACTTTTCAAAACGATCGTCCGCATGGATCTCTTTGAGCAGATCGCAGATAGGCAAACCGACCTTACGAGTGTTTTCCTCTCGGCACCTATAAGCGACTTCCAGCGGATCGACAAATTCAAGCAGAGCCTCGACCTCGCTTGCGGTGTAATCGTGAACGGCTTTCATATAATAGTGCGTTTCCGCCAGCGCTTGTAAGCGATAGATGTCGCCGATGTCGGAGCGATCCATCATCTTAGAATGATAGAGCAGATTATCGTCAAGCCGCTCTCTGAGTATCTGTAACGCTTCTCGCATTTCCATATATCACGCGCTCCTTTCCGACATTGTCAGATCACACTCTACCTCGTTGCCCCAAACGTCCCATCCGGGCGTTTTCTGCCGGGCAAACAGCTCCACGCGGGGCAGATCACCCATCAGCATAACGATCTTGTCGCGGACGACGTCGGGCTTTTTGCTGTGCTGTTCCACATGAGAGATCACAAACTGATGGATACCGGCGCACTGACGCTTCGGACGCCCCTTCATAGCGAGCAAGCAGACCTCGGCGTTTGAGCGCGTCCAAAAGCCCATCCCGTAAAACCATGAATCCGCTTTACGGTTCTGTTTGAGCCATAAAAAGGCAAGGGTGCGATACTTGAAGCCCCATGCCTCCATGACCTGAAACGCCTCTTTGAGTTTCGGAAAGGTCGTCCACAAAAACAGGGCGCAGTCCTTATCCGCAAGCTCCGCGACAGGGAGCTTGCAGATCTCGTCCAGCGTCATCGTCGGATAGTGCTGCTCGGCGCCGCCCTTTATGCTGCGATGTTCATACCGCCACGGTGGATCGGCGTAGATAATGTTATACTTTTGGCTGTCAGCCATCAAAGGCTCTGCTCGCTTTTGCCGGCAGATTTGACAGGCTGCTTCTTGACCTTTTCGGCGTTGTCTTTGAGCGCGCCGGTCAAAGAAGGCTTCTCGGTCGCCGAACGCGAAGCGTCTACCATTTCACGCATTTTCTCGATGGCGGCGGCGTAGGCTTCGAGCACCCTTGAAACGATCAGATTGCGGGCGTCCGCCGTGATCGGCTTGAACACGTCGTTGTAGTTGCCGTGACCATCCGGCACAGACGGCATATTGACGTACAAGCCCTTTTCGCCCTTGCGCACGCAGATGTTCTCAACGGCAAAGCTGTCGTTGATAGTGACAGTAGCAAAGGCATACAGATTGTTCTTCGGCTGGATCGGACGCACGCTGACGTCCAGCTTTACGCCTTCGAGCCCTGCGGCTTTGGTTTTTTCGGCTGCTTCTGCGACCTCGGGCTGTATCTTTTCTTCCTTGTTTTTACCCATATAAAACTCCTTATTGAATGTATTAAGCGCTAATGCGCTGAGAAAATACTTTTACTGAGCGATCCGGTCTTAAAGAGCGCAAAGGCAAGCAGAACGGTATATCCCGCCGTGCCCCAGATCGCGCCGTGTATATCGTCCGACGACGGTATCGTCTGCACCAGCACCGCGTATATCGCCACACAGACAAGGATCAAGAATCCCTGAAACGCGAGGGCGAATATGGAACGCAGATAGTTGGTGCCGATCTGACCCCACTCGCGATTTGCCATCGTGGAGAATGGGATCGGCGCAAGGCTGACCGTCAGATAGATCTCGATCATGCGACCGTAGACGATAACAAAGATAACGATAGAAAGAATCCACATACACAAATGGATGATATTGCTTTCGAGCCACAATCCGATCAGCTCCCACACGCCCATTGCTTCGAGCTTGGAGCGCAGGTCGCTCATTGAGGCGCTGACGTCAAGATTGTTGTTGATGATCCCCGCGCCTTGCGTAATCACGCTCTGGGCGAGGTCAAATACCGCCATGACGATTGTAAAGCAGTTCGTTAGCAGATACGCCGCGACGAACGTTTTGAAAATCCATTTGAATATGTTGAACGTATCAAAGTCGTGCATGTTGTTTTTCTCCAATATCATCTGGATCAGCTCATACACGAGAACAAAGGTCAGGATCATGCCGGCGATCGGAACGACAACGCTCTCCGACAGCGTTTTGATCATGCTGAACACGTTGCCGTTCCAGCCCTGCGGCGTTTGACCGACCTGTGAAGAAACATCCGTGACCTGACTGTTCACGGAATCGAAAATGCCCTGATACTGGCTCTCTACCGCGTCTACCATTCCTGACTTGATCCAGTCAGATAGAGCGTCGATTATCAGCATGGGCGAACCTTAGCTGAACAGACTCGACAGAAGCGGAATGAGAGTAGCGCCGACTACGGCGATACCGCCGCCGGCCATGAGCTGCTTCATACCCTGCGACTTTGCGCCGGGATTATCGTTACCGTAGCCTTCGAGAAGATTGACGACGCCCCACGCGCCAAGACCGGCGCCGAGTGCGATAACAAGAATTTTCAGAGTGTCGATTGCGCTTGAAAAGAATGACATTTAATTCCCCCTAATAGAACCCGTTAAAATGTTGATTTCTGTTTTTGAAGTTTGTCATTGTCCGCAAGCAACGCAATACTGCACTCGTCGCGCCTGTTGAAAATCTGTCTTTACCCCCTTAGATCGTACAACGGCGTTTCGACATGGTATTGATGTCATTGACTGAAAATTGAGCGGAAATTGACAAAAGGTATTCCTGAAAATAGGAAAGCCGCCATCTTATCGACAGCGGTGCACATTTTGGTTTCTATTACTTTTTAGGGAGAATCTCTGATCCTCAAATAGAAATGGTTACCTCCTGAACCTTACCTTGAATAACGCGCCAGTTCTTCGGCGCTGATGTCATAATTGATGTACGCTTCATCCTTGTCCTGCTTGAAGCGAGTGGATAAAAAATCCTCTATGTTAAAAGCATTTTTCGGATCATAGTCCGAAAGATACTTGTAGTTAGGATGTTTGGTGATGTCGTACTTTCTTGACAAGAAGGGACGGACGCCCCTGATCTGCAGCAGGCATTTACCGCCGTCCATGACAGCGATCTCGTCCATCGACATCAGATCCTTACCGAGCTTCTGATAGTTCTGCCCGTGACTTTCCTGATTGCCCTTTGTGACGCTCTCATTGTAAAGGTCAATCGTTTCCTTACCCAGCAGCGAGTTCCAGCTTTTGAGCGTGGTTTCTTCCTTGCCCCCGAGAAAAAGCGAGCTGTCGCAGTTGCCGATGATAGTATCGGCGTTATCCTTATACAGCGCCTTTAGCTGAGACTGCGCCTGCAGCACAAGGCAAGCGGAGATCTCTCGGGAACGGATCGTCGCCATCAGCCTTTCGAGGTTCGGTATCTGACCGATATTCGCCGCTTCGTCTATAAGGCAGCGCACATGTACCGGCAGCCGTCCGCCGTAAACATCGTCAGCGCGCTCGCAAAGCCGATTGAACAGGATCGAGTAGATCAGGCTGATCAGAAAAGCGAAGGTGCCGTCCGTATCGGACATGATCAGGAACAGCGCCGTCCGCTCGTCGCCCAGCTTATCTAAATCCAGCTCGTCGTACATGGTGATCTCCCTGACTTCTTTAATATCAAAGGGAGCCAGACGCGATGCGCAGGAGATCAGGATCGACTTCGCCGTTTTGCCCGCCGCGAGCTTGTACTTCTTGTACTGCCTGAGAGCAAAGTGATCGGAATCTTTCTTCTCCAAAGCGTCAAACAGGAGATCAACGGCGTTTTTGAAGCTCTCGTCATCCTCGCGGACTTCCATAGCATTGAGCATTTCAACAAGCGTCGCAAAGTTCTGTTCCTCGACCGGCGCTTCATAGTAGATGTAACCGATCAGCGCGGTATAGAGCAGCGTTTCGGCTTTCACCCAAAAATCGTCGCCCGCCTTGCCTTCGCCTTTGGTATTGGCGATCAGCGTCGTGACGATCTTCAAAATATCCTTTTCGCTGTGAATGTAGGCAAAAGGATTGAAGTGCATTGACTTGGAAAAGTTGATGGTGTTGAACACCCTGATCTTGTACGGCTCACGCACGATTTTTCCTTTTTTATCCCGAACGATATTACCGTCCTTATCCCGTTTTGGTACCCCTCGCTGTAACATCTTGCCGCACTCGACCAAAACCGTACCTTTAGGATCGGTCACAACATAGGAGCTGTGCATTTGCATAAGATTTGGCTTGATAAAGAACCTTGTCTTACCTGAACCCGATCCGCCGACGACCAGCACATTCTTGTTTCTGGCATGGGCGGGATTCTTCGGTCTGCCGGACATCATCAGCCCCTCTGTCGCGGTCAGGATGATGTTATCCCACGAATCAGCGGACATGTACGGCGCTATATCCTTCTTGTTGCCCCAACGGGCGCTGCCGTACTCGACGTTCTTCCGGTACTTCTTGGCGTTCTTGCTTTTGACATATACGACAAGCCGGATGATCGCCGCGCCGATGATACCGATCAGAAGGTCGAGCCACGCTGTAGGCAGAAAGTGACCGAAGGCAGAAGAAAAGCCCTGACTGAGCCCCAGCATTTTTGTTGAGGCGTCTATCCCGGGCGCAAGGCGCACCGCCTCGCCGACCTTCGCAAATATCCATACAAAGATCAAATACGGCAAATGCGGTATGACATATCTTTTGATAATATCGTTTCTGCTCAGCGTTCGGGACCTCCGTGCTCCTTGTTGCGAACGCGGTCTTTACCAATAGACTGCACAAGCTCCTTGAACTTGCGAAGCTGAGCGACCAGCGACGGCTTCTTGGAGCGGTCAAGATCCTTCTTGGTGTACTCCTGAAAGGCGGCGGTGAGAGCGTCCGCCTGATTTGCCTTGAAATACACCGTCCAGACAGGCGGCTTTGAACCGACGTCTTTTTCTATATGATACCTTATCTGGTATTTTCGGGCGTAGCGCTCAAAGGAGCGCAGCCGCCCCGAGACCTCTATCGTGTTCAAGCCGCCGTCGTGTCCCGCGAGCTTTTTCAGACTGTTGCGTCCGACCTTCGGTGAATGACGCTGCTGCATTTTCTGATACGCCGCCGTCATAGCCGCTTTCAGCACGCGCCCCGATAGCTTCGCTGCCTGAACGGTGATCGATACAGTTCTCTGATCGATTTCTTCCTGCAAAATATACCCCCTTTATTTAAATAGTTTGAGCGATAGCCTTTTGCCTTGGTTGGTGCTGATGATCCCTTGCCGCCTGATCGACCTGAATCCGCGCGTGCTGCAATAGCGTCTGTATCATGGAAGGCGAATCGTTGGTCTCAGCCAGATCGTCCACCATATCCTTGCACTCGTCGGGAAGATAGTCGGCTATATCCTTGACGGCTTTATCAAAAGCGCCGGTAAAGCCGCCGCAGCTATGTTCAAGCTCGCCGTCCTCGTACAGCTCGTAGCAATAGCACTCGCCGCGCAGATAAGCGTCGTATAGTTCGACTTCATCACGCAGCATTTGTTCAGCCTTTTCCTTTATACTCGGAGTGATTCGAGATACTTCCATTTCCTCACGAATTTTATCGAATGAAACGAAGATGATACCGACCTGTCCGCTGTCCCATCGGTCATTGAAATCGGTCGTGCTCATAGTGAGGCCGCTGTGATCGAGCAGATAGACCGGAAGAACGACAAATGATTTTTCGATCTGTGACATCAAAGCCTGATTCATGGATTGAATCTGTTGTGAGGTCATCGGCCAGACGTCGAATTTCTCCATCAGATTCTCATACTTCTTTTCGCCGCGTTCTCCGCCGCCGGCTGCATTGATATACAAGTCCTTAATCAGCTCGTCGGAATCCTTGTATTCATGTTCGTCGCCTAAATCGTAACGGCGGTGAAAACATATCATCGTGCCGAAATTCTCGTCCTCACGGCGCGGATTTGGAAAAAAGTCGTCCGGCTGAACAGTCAGCACATACGGCGCCTTTGTCGCAGCCCACATCATAATGCCTGCTCCGTATGAGATTTACCCGGCGTACCCTCGCCGGGTATCGGCTCTTTGATAGCGACAATCTTACCGCAAAGCTGCATGAATGATTCAGGGTGCTTAAATTCTTCCTTGAATTTTTCTGCAAGTTCAGGAGAAAGACTGCAAAAGTTTTCTTCCCCTAATCCGCAGATGAAAAAATTACCTGAGATAATATCGTAGATTTCACCTTCCTCTGTTTTGAGAGCTCGGTTGAGAGGCAATCCCTCAATTTTTCCTTCCTCATTACAGACAAGCGCCACCGGATCTTCATACGGATATACAGCCTGAATATAGCCGCCGACAGCGTCCTGCATGGCTTTCAAGCCGTCTCCGATGTCTTTTTCATATGGTACTTTTCCGGGCTCGACCATTAAAACATTCAAATAGATTTTTCCTCCTTATCTTTTGCGCCCCTTGCCGACGCCGTTTTTCCTATATTGCCCTCAGCCAGCTTTTTGAGCACGGAGGGCTTTTTACCCTTAGTTAAAGAATCACCGCCGAGAATTTCGCTGATGATCTCGTCGGCGGTGACATTTGATACAGCCGGTTCCTGCCCCTGTACTGTGTAGCCAGGTAACAGAACACCATTGACAATGAATGGTCGAGAATATTCAACAGGAATAGGCGGCGATATCTCCGTGAAAAGATGTGCAAACGCCTTTTTTCGTCCCTCAATATATTTCTGGGCTGCTTCTTTGTCGGTATAACGTTTTCTGTTCTGACCGGCGATCTCAACATTATAGCCTCGTGTCGGAGCATTGGTGCTCACGTCCCATGTTACATACCACGCAACTGGTATTGACTGTTCCGTCGCTCTGTCGTATTTGGTATCTTCCCAAACAGACACGCTCATTTGATATACCTTGTTACTGATGGTATCACGATCATGGTATTTTTCACGCACCCACTGATTTGAAGTGTGCTCGGCTGCCGAAGTGTTAAGATATTCAAGAGCCCGATTATAGGTTTTCGTGACCGCCGCCTGACGTTCCCACTCTTTGACGGAAGCCTTGATTTTCTCAAAAACAGCTTTCTCAGCTTCAACGCTCTGATCTCTCGCTATTGTCAGATTATCTGAGCCTAAAGCGATGATCGGCGCTAAATCCAAAGTGTTTTTATCATACCCCTCCACAACGGTATGCTCGATTTTCAGTTCAACGCCGGGTGTAAGCCGATCTCCGTAATCAAATACGCCGTAATACTTTTCTTCTCTCAATATTTCCTCCTATCACTCATATTTCCGGATCTTTTTTCTTTTTGGAAGGCGCAGCCGGAGCCGACTCATGCTGCAATTTTGCTTCATTGAGCTTCCCGATCACTGAATCCCTTTCCTGTCTTGGTTCTTCACCCTCCACATGATAACCCGGTAGCATAAGACCGCTTTCCATAAAAGCATACTTGTGATCAGCCGGAACAGGCGGCGAGATTTCCTGAAAATACTTAGCGAAAGCTCGGATACGACCGTTCAGATAGCTTTCAGCGTCACGTCGTTCCGAATATCTGCGCTCCTTTCCTGCAATCACGATATGATGGTAAGACTTTGGCGTATTCAAAAGGATCTGCCACTCAACATGCCAGCGTTTGTTGAGTGCGTTACTGCTCCACAAATTCCATTTGGTGTTTTCGCTTATGCTGCAGGTCATTTTATACACCATGTTACTGATCGTCCGCACGCCTTTTTCATCCTCAACCCACCGATTGCCGGTATGCTCGATAGGAGCAATTTCCAGATAATTCAGCGCTAATTGCAGACGTTGTGTTTCCTTCGCGTCATTTTCCCACACCTTCATGCCGGATTGAAGGATCTCATACATATTTTCTTCCTTTTTGAAGCTCTGATCATACAGTGCCCGTACTTCCTCAGGACTTTTCTTTATCAGATCGGAAATATCAAACTCGTTCAGATATAAGGTGTGTTCCAGCTTTACGCGGCTGCCAGGAAAGAACAAATCATCTTCGACGATTTCATAATCCTTTTCGTCTGAAATAATATCACCCCCTATAATGATTGTTCGTGATCCTTCTTGTGAGGGGCAGGCGGTTTCTGAGCGATCTTCGCCGCGGCGAGCTGACCGAGAACGGAAGGCTTTTGAGTATCAAGAAGGGAAAGCTGCTGAGGTTCCTGCACTTTTGCGAGCGGGAGAGAAGGCACTTCCTCGGTATGAGTGAAAACGAGCTCCTTTTTCAGCTCCGCAATCAGATCGTCAAACGCGGCGTTGATCGCCTTGCGTTCCTCTCCCTGCGGATACGCACGGATGATCTCGGTACTGCCGTCCTTGTTGGTATATAGCCCGACGCAGCTCTCGGCATGACCTACAAGGTAATCCGACTGATAAGGCAGACGATCCTTGATGTAACAGGCAAAGGCACGCGCTGTCATTTCAACCTCGCTGTCCCAATACCCGCCGTCCTTCTCGGTTTCGCTGCCCATTTTCTTAGAATTTTTGAAATAGTCGGTCTGAATACGCTGCAACTTTGGTTCGCCCTGATTTTGAATCCTCCGCATGATATATTCTTGTACTTCCAGATCCTGACAGGTGCTTTTCGAAATAACATGCCCTGTGATCTCCTTTTTCAAGGAGCTCAATTTGAAAACAGTATCGGGCTCACCCTTTAGAAAATCAGCTTTCAGAGCTTCGTATCGCTCAATAATGATCGGATCATCGGTATGATAAACAGTGCATTTCATAACAGAATCGACCCACGCCTCAGCAGATTTTCTCTGTCGCGCATTACTCTTTTCGGTACGCTCCTTCGCCTGATCAAGCGTTTCTGACTTGAACTTAATCGCGTCAATCAGCTTTTTCATCGGTTCATATAAGCTTGGGTGCTCGGATAACATACCGTTCGCGCCTTTCAGCCCGCCGAGATAATCGTCCAGTCCGTGCCACCATTCATGGGCGAGAGAACCGGCGCCGTGCATTTTCGTCAAGTTGATGACCTTGCGCAGCGGTTCATAATGCGCCGCTGCGTTACCGCTGCCGCGAGCGCCGAAGGCAATCGCCAGTGTACTGGCAAAAGCTATATCTTTGTCAGAGATATGCAGCGCCGTAGCGAGATCCTTCAACGCCTCAAAGCCCATGTTCAAGGACGCCTGACGGTCAAGCTGATTCAGCCAGTTACCAAACTCTCCGCCTCGGAAACCGAAGGTGTCGAGATAATTCTGACCGACAATCTCCTGACCGTTTCTGTAATCGGGACCGGTACGGTTGATATGCTCCAACTGCGGAGGAACAAAACGCTTTTTGCCGTTCTTCGTTCGGCTGCCTTTTGCTTTTTCCTGCGCCCAACGGATCGCTTCTTCGCGAGTAGCGATATTCGTTTCCAAAATGGTATGACCTTTGGTAACGTAATAAGTGCCGGCCTGCCAATCGTCATGTCGGGAATAACCGTCGCCGTCATATTGATGAACCTCATAACCTTTCGGAATCTTTTGATCCTTCGGAACAAGAAACTGATCCCTTTCAGCTTTTCGTGTAAAATCTCGCTCAAACTGTTTATCTGATCTGATTTGCAAAGTCGAAATCAGTTTTTGAGATAACGCAGGATTACGATAATATTCAGAAACAGGGATATATGACGTCCCGATTATCGATCCGTTTGCTTTCTGAAGATACCCGTTATCGACAAAGAACTTGTCAAACGCCTGTTTAGCATCATCAACAGAGCGAACATTTTCCATGACCGTCTGCAACTGACGTACCGTTGTTACATACTGTTTCTGAATCGTTATTCGTTCATCTGGTGAGTAATTACGGTAAATCGCCGGTCTGACATTCAGGCTGTCACGAACCTTTTTGATAAAGTAAACGACATCGACCGGAACGCCGTCGTCATATATAGCCTGATAATTTGGCTTCTTCCAAACATTATCTTTCGTAACGTACTTATCGGCCTCGCGGCCGTTCATTTCATCAAGATCGTCGGCATAAAGTCCTCGGGATCTCCAAAGGTCTTTTTTCGCGCCGCCGATTTTTTCTCCGAAGTCCTCATGCAAAGGACGATCAGGCATGAAGTTCCCCCGCGACTTCGGATATTCTGTTGATCACCTCGGGACAGGCGTTGAGAATCTGCATGATCCGCATTGCCGTACCGCAGGGCTTGACCGCGCCGGCCGTCCAGAGCCGTACCGTCTCGGTCGTGACGTTCATCAGAATAGCAAACCCCTTGTCGTTCAAATCCAACTTCTTCATCAGGTCGCGGATTGCGGCCGGCTTAAAGTTGGGACACTTGGTTGTGCTCGCAATAACCTGTACTGCATTTGATTTTTGTTTCATTCTTTCCTCATTTCCTCCTAAACTGAAAGAGCCGCACGCTTATCGCGGCGGCGTTCCTGATTGATTTTCATTTCCTGTAATCTGATTTGCAGCTTTTCGTTGTAGTCTTTTCCCTGATGGGGAGGATTGATCCCCACGCGGATATGCTTGTACTTTGGATCGGCTCGCAGCATATCCCTGATTTTTCGGGCGTTTTTCAAGCCCCCTAAATCGTTATCCATGTGCAGCGTTACCCGACGAATCTCCGGGTGACGTTCTAAAAAAGCGGTCAGAGCGACAGGAGAAGTCCCGCCGAGAGAAAGACGGTAGCCGTTCCATTTCCAACCGTCGATCTCCTGCAAGGTCGCGTGAGATAAAGCGTCGATCGGAGCCTCAAAGACGGCGACCTGACTGCTGTGCGCCTGCTCCGGCGGCAAGCAAAAGCTGTATGCCTTGTCGCTGCCGTAAACATCCTTCTTCAAGGTCTCGTAGATCCCTCGCATACAGGCAAACCGAACTTTGCCGGTTTCATCTGTTCCGGTAAACACGCACACAGGGATATACTTTGCTTCGTCCTTCTTCGGCTTATAGCTGCCCTGATATAGCACTCCCAATTCTAAGCAGCGCTCGATCACCTTTGTGCTGATTCCGCGTTTTTGCAGATAAGTAAATAATCCGGTCGCGCATTTCTTCGGCCAGGGTAAAAACAGTTTTGCCGGTCTGCGCGGTTTTGGCTGCTCCTGCGGACGATAGGGGGAAGCTCTCGGCATAGCCTCGCCGGTCAGCCGTGTGACTGCCTCCGGTAAGCTGTAACCTCGAATCTCCATCAAATAACTGAGAGCGTTGAGCCTTTTGCCTCGGCTGTTCCAATACCAATAGCGGCGATTGGAGACATATACGAGACTGTCGTGCTCCCGATGACGGTAATTTGGTCCGTCGCGTTTCAGGACGCCGGGCTCATAGTTTTGCAGATAGACAAACAGATCCGCGTCCCGCGCTGCTTTGATTTGTTCTTTTGTTACATAAGTCTTGATCACCCTTCCTTAGTCTGAACCTGAAAATATATCCTCACGCCTTGCGGCGTTGTCGGTGATGTGAAAAATCGTGATTTATCTCGAATTGATAATGGTTATCCATAATAACAGGAGCGTTGAAAAGCGCCGCAAGAACATACGCTTTGGCGTTACCGACTTTCGCAGTCGTTTGATCGAACTGTTCAAGCACGTATTCAATATGAGATGAATCAAGTTTGAGCATTCTTGATTTAACAACGTCCCGAGAAAACCTTTCCTTTGCTATCAGACAATACGGATTCTGAGAAATCACAACTTCAAGCATAAGCTCAACGATAGCGTCCAGCTTTTCAGCTCCGTACCGCTCAACAAGGATGTCGTACTCGATATTGTCCTTGATCAGCTCGCGGTACGCGCGCACATCGTTCTTTTCTTTCTTTTCTTTTGTTATTTCTTTATTTGATTGATCCGTACTTTGTATATCTTTATTTAGTTGTACGGGATTTTCCTGTTCAGATAAATCCTGTTCTGGAAAAGCCTGATCAGGAAAAACCTGTCTTGGATTTACCTGTCTTGGATTTTCCTGTTTAGGTGAGATTGGCTCTGCAATGGGATTTTGCGGTTGTTCGTGGATCGTATATTCAACCGTTCCGAGACGACCGTTCGCCATCCTGACCCTCTCACGGGTAAGGTAGCCCTGTTCTTCCAACTCTCGTAAAGTTGTCGAAATCGCGTCGATACCGTCTTTACAGATATAGGCAAGCCCCTTTGTTGTATAATCCCAATCCTCAGGCAGCGAAAGCATAAGAGACAGCAGACCCTTTGCTTTCAGAGACAGTCGGGGATTTCTCAAATGATGATTGCTCATGACGGTAAAGTCTCTTGTCTTTTCAATTCTGAAAACTGCCATGTTTTTTCTCCTTTCGCTTTGATTTAAGTTTTTTGGAAATAAAAAAAGAGCCGACCTTATATCTCTATAAAATCGACTCTACTTTGTGTTGAGATAACTGTAACCGAACCTTCGGATACCTAAAGCGTTCAGCACCAGACAAAATGTTATTTTTTCGACGATAACAGGATCAGCCAACTCAGAAAGTGAAATATGCTCTGTACCCAGATACAGATCTTTGGCCGCACATAAAAGTATGTACGCCTCGGGCGACAGATCCTTCGGTCTGATCTTCCCAAAGGAAACACTATCCCGATCAACATACTTCCAGGCATATTTCCATAGCTCATTATCCGCCGTGAGAAGATATACAGCAGAAATGAGGCCGGCGTTCTGATGATTCAGTTTCAAATACTGATTGTAAAACGTGATCCGATGTAACGGATCATAAAACAGCATGAGGTCAACCTTCTTTCTCTTTTTCTTTCTTACCGGCATATATCGGTAAACTCGTTCAGTAAATCTCTCATTATGGATCTCACCGATCATATATTTTATTGCCGCAGTCAAGGTCGCGCACCCGCAACAGATCTTCTCGGGCGTATAGGCGCACACCTTAAACGGACAGCCCAACTGCTTGATGTGGTGAAGGCAGAGATCGCAGTCAAAATCTTTCTTTCGATATAGCTTTCTCGCCGCCTCCAAATTCATTTCATTTTCATGTTCATCACACAAAGCGATAAACTCGTCAAGCCCGATATTTTTCTCCCGGGCGTCAATCATAAATACCCATCCTTTCATATTTAATGTAAAAAACATTTATATATAAAAAGCACCACATCAACATAGATGTAGTGCCTTTGAATTTTCGACTTTAGGTAGTTCGCTATTGAATTTCCGATGTTTTTATTATATAATGTTTGCAAATCAGCAGTTATTATGATTTGATGATTTGCTAATCGTTTGCTAATTGGACGTTATGAAATTAGCAAGTACGAGGTGTCACGAGGGCGCACTCCACACCATTAGAATCCATGATTTTTTCAGTATTTATCTTGGCTTCTACGGTATTACATGATATTGTATGATACTGTGTAAGAATAGGATGTTAAAACTCCTAAGCGAAAGGTCGGGGGTTCGAATCCCTTTTGGCGCGCCAGAAGCAGCAGAGGAGTCTATTTGCGGATTTCTCTGCTGTATTTTCGCTGTTAATTTTCGGGGAAGGTATGAAAAAGAAATTCGTAATGGGTATGCGTCACGGTGTGCCGATCATGCTCGGATATCTGAGCGTATCGTTCGGCTTCGGCGTGCTGTGTATCCAGCAAAATCTATCTATACTGGCGGCTGTCGGGATTTCGGTCACGAACCTCACCTCCGCCGGTCAGGTCGCGGGGGTCGAGGTGATCGCCGCGGGCGGATCGCTGCTCGAGATGGTGCTTTGTCAGCTGGTTATCAACCTGCGGTATTCGCTGATGAGCCTGAGCTTGTCGCAAAAGCTCGACCCGTCCTTTAACCTCATGCACCGGCTTTTTGTCGCCTACGGGATCACCGACGAGATCTTCGCGGTCGCGTCGGCACAGGATGAGCCGCTCAAGCCTTCGTATATGTACGGCTTGATTTTGACGCCGTTTATCGGCTGGAGCGTGGGCACGCTTTTGGGCGCTGTGGCGGGTGATATCATGCCCGCGTCGGTGACAGCCGCGCTGTCGGTACTGCTCTACGGTATGTTCATCGCGATCATCCTGCCGCCTGCCAAAAAGAATCACAAGCTGCTGCTTGTTATCCTGCTTGCGGCGGCGCTGAGCGTGCTGATACACTTCCTGCTGCCGATGATCTCAAGCGGCTTTTCCATCATCATCAGCGCGGTGGTGTCTTCTGTTGTCGCGGCGCTGATTTTTCCTGTTCCTGTTGAGGAAAAGGAGAGAGGGGAGGAGAGCGCATGAGTATCGCTGTTTATATCGCCGTGATGGCGGTGACCACCTACCTGATCCGCGCGATCCCCTTTGCTGCTGTCAGGGGCAAGATCAAGTCGCGTTTTCTCAACTCGGTTCTGTATTATATCCCGTATGCCGTGCTGTCGGCGATGACCTTTCCGGCGATCTTTTTCTCGACAGGCAACGTGGTGACCTCTGCGGTCGGGACGGTGATCGCGCTGGTAACCGCTTTCTTCAATCTGCCGATGATTGTTGTCGCGATCTCAGGATCTTTGGGCGCGTTTGTGTGTGCTCTTATCATGGGATTGGTATAAGTGAAGCTATAGTAAAAAGCTCCGATTTTTCGGGGCTTTTGTCATTCTCTTGTAACATTATTCCTATTGAAGTTTTTGCATATATATGTTATAATCATATAGATTATAAAGGAAAGTATGTGCTTTCGCGCATTTGCGATCGCATTGAGAGTTTTTATGACGAAAAAGAAATGCAAGCTGATCGTCATCGACGGTCTGGACGGTTCGGGTAAGGCGACCCAGAGTAAGCTGCTTGCCGAACGGCTGAACGGCATGGGGTACAAAGCGCGTACCATCAGCTTCCCTGACTATGAGAGCGATTCATCGGCTTTGGTAAAAATGTACCTCGGCGGCAAGCTCGGCGACAGCCCCGACGACGTCAACGCCTATGCCGCGTCATCGTTTTACGCGGTTGACAGGGTCGCGTCCTACATCAACACCTGGGGCAGAGACTGTGCCGAGTACGACTATATCATCGCCGACCGTTACACCACTTCAAATATCATTCACCAGATGGCTAAATTGCCCGAGGATGAGCGCGACAGCTATATTGAATGGCTCTTTGACTACGAGTACAACCGCCTTGCGATTCCCGCGCCCGATATGGTGATCTTCCTAGAGGTCGATCCCGCAATCAGCCAGAAGCTGATCTACGGCAGATATCAGGGCGACGAGAGCAAAAAAGATATCCATGAAGCGGATTTTCAGTATTTGCTCAGATGCCGTACCTCCGCTATGTACGCGATCGAACATCTCGGCTGGGAGCGTATCGACTGTACCGAAAACGGCGGGATGAAGTCGATCGAAGCGATCAGCGACACGATCTTAGAAAAGATCAAGGAAAAATTTTCCGCGTGAAAAGCGGATTAAGCTCAGATAAATAACCAATGCTAAGCATACCGGGAGGATCCTATGTTTTATTGTTTTTTAGCCGATGGCTTTGAAGAAACCGAAGCGTTAGCGCCTGTGGATATCCTGCGCAGAGCGGATATCGACGTGACAACCGTGGGCGTGGGCGGAGATGTGATCCGAGGATCGCACAATATCTATGTCACCGCGGATATGAATATGGATGAGTTTGAGATCAACGAGGATATCAGCGGCGTGATTTTGCCGGGCGGTATGCCGGGCGTCAAGAATCTGTATGCCGAAGAACGCGTCAGAGACGCCGTTTCCTACTGCGTTTCCAGAGGTCTCTTTGTCTGCGCGATCTGCGCTGCGCCGTCAATCCTCGGCAAGATGGGCGTGCTGACGGGTAAAAAAGCAACCTGCTTCCCCGGCTTTGAGGACGAGCTTCTCTGCGCGAAGGTCTGCGCCGACAAGGTTGTTGTCGACGGCAAGATCATCACCGCCAAGGGCGCGGGGTGCGCGCTGGATTTCGGCTTCGCGATCGTTTCGCAGGTTGAGTCTGAGGCTGAGGCAGAGCGCATCGCAAAGTCGATGCAGTGCTGATGGCTGCAGTGAATCCCGCGTCATCGGAAAAAGGATATCTCAGGGATTATTACCGTGAGCAGCGTCAAAAGCTATGTGAAGACGTTGAACGCAAAAAAGCCCTCGATATCGAGATACAGACGCGTTTGCTGATGAGTCGCGAGTATCGCGCGGCTGATACCGTTCTGCTGTATATGGCGCGGCCTTTTGAGATCGCGACCTCGCTGATCTTGCACGCCGCGCTGTCAAATCACAAGACCGTCGGACTACCGGTGTGTTTGGACGATGGCAAGATGATCTTTTGTAAAGTTGAGTCGGTCGCAAAGCTGGTTCCCGGAAAATTCGGGATTCTCGAGCCGCCCTCACAGAGCGAAGAGATTATCCCCGATGAAAAAACGCTGTGTGTTTGTCCCGCGCTGTGCTGTGATATGCGCGGCGTTCGGCTTGGCTTCGGCGGCGGCTATTATGACCGCTGTCTTTCGGGCTTTGAGGGCGTGAAGGCGGCTTTGTGCTATGCCGACAGCGTGATCCCGACGATACGGGATGATGATTTTGACGTCAGGATGAACGTGATCCATACGGACAGCTTTACCAGATACATGTAGTAATTCCATGAAGGAGCATCATTATGAGTGATTATTCACGAAATAATCTCCCCGAAGAATCCATCGAGGAAACCCGCCGCAAGAAGATGGAGGAGTTTCGCCGTTCCGCTGACCGCAGCGCGATCCGCGGCGAATACGACTACAGCGGCGATACCCCCTCTGCCGATTATACCTCTTACGAAAAGCACAGCGCGGAGGAATCCTCTCAGCGCCGCCGCAGAAGGAACAGGGAGATCAACTCTTACTCGGACAGCGATACCAAAAAGCGGATTGAGCGCGATTCCAAAAAAGCGCTCAAACAGCAAAAAAAAGAAGAAAAGCAGATCGAAAAAAGCAAAGCGAAGCGCAACCGCCGCATCTTCAAGGTGGTATGGCTGTCGATGATCCTGATCGTCGCGATCGTGCTGTCTCAGTTTTTGCTGGTTGGCGTAAACGATCTGATGGCGATCAACCGTGAGAAAAATCCCACCAAGGTCACCATCCACATCCCGGCTGATCCGACGATGGATCAGATCGCCGATATCCTCTACAAGTCCAACGTCATCACCCAGCCGGGCTTTTTCAAGATGTACGCGAACTTTACCTCGGACGTCAAAGGCTTCCGTCAGGGCGATTTTGAGATCGAGACCGACAAAGACTATGAGGCGATCATCAACTTCCTGCAGAGCAACGTCAACCGTACCGATATCGCCAAGGTTCAGATCACCGAGGGTATGAACACCCTCGAGATCGCGAACACCCTGCATGAGGCGACCGTTATCAGCGATATCCAAGAGTTCCTCAACCTGTGCAACAGCGATTATTTTGACAAGGACTTTACCTTCCTGCAGGATATCTCGAACGCCGGCGACCGTTACTATAAGCTCGAGGGATATCTCTTCCCGGATACCTACGACTTCTATGTCGGCGAGGATCCCAAGTCGGTTATCAGCAAGTTCCTGAACAACTACGAAAATAAGATCGTTCTGCATAAGGAGAAGTATTTCAGCAACTCCAAAAAATCTACGCTGGAGGACGAGGCGAAGAGTACGGGATATACTGTAGACGAGATCCTCACCATCGCTTCTATCATCCAGGCTGAGGCGGCGTCTCGTGACGATATGTACTATATCTCGTCGATCCTCAACAACCGTCTGAAATACGGCTCGAATAAGGGCGTCGCGATGCTCAACTGTGACTGTACCGTTTACTATCCCTACCGCAAGGCGTCGGATGTACCTGACAGCATCAAAGCGACCTTCCACTCTACATACAACACCAACGACTTTAACGGACTGCCGCCGGGACCCATCTGCAACCCCGGTATCGAGGCAATCAAAGCGGCGATCAAGCCCTATGAGACCGAGTACCTCTACTTCTGCCATGACTCTGTCGATAACGGCTCCACGCCTTACTATTCTACCAATATATACGATCATGAATACTTCCTCTCAATCATTTCTAAAGATGACTAAGCCCGAGGTTTTGTCTCCCGCGGGCGATACAGAGAGCTTTGACACGGCGTTGCGCTACGGAGCGGACGCCGTGTATCTCGCGGGCAAGAGCTTCGGTATGCGTACCGCGTCCAAGAATTTTTCTTTGGAAGAATTAAAAGCCGCCTGCGATAAAGCTCATTCCTTGAAGAAAAAGGTCTATCTGACCTGCAATACCTTACCGCGCAACGCCGATATCCCCGCGATGCCCGGTTTTCTGAAAGAAGCGTCGGCTTGCGGTGTGGACGCGTTCATCATCGCCGATCTCGGTGTGTTTGAGATGGCAAAAAAATTCGCTCCCGACGTCGAACGGCATATCTCAACCCAGGGCGGTATCATCAACTACGAGTCCGCGCTCGCGTGGTACAACATGGGAGCCAAGCGCGTGGTACTCGCCAGAGAAATGCGGCTCAACGAGATCGCCGAAATGCGCGCGAAGATCCCAAAGGAGCTTGAGATCGAGTGTTTTGTCCACGGGGCGATGTGCGTGTCCTTCTCGGGACGCTGTCTAATCTCGTCATTTATGACGGGACGCGACGCCAACCGCGGCGACTGTGCCCAGCCCTGCCGCTGGAAGTATCATCTCTATGAAGAAAACCGCGAGGGACAGTTCTTTCCGGTGGAGGAGCACAGCGACGGCACCTATCTCTACAACTCGCGCGATCTGTGCATGATCGAGCATATCCCGGAGCTGGTACAGGCGGGCGTCGACAGCCTCAAGATTGAGGGCAGAGCCAAGACCTATTACTACACCGCCGTGACAACCAACGCTTATCGTCACGCGGTCGATGAATACTTTGCGCATCAGGGCGAAGGGGACTACCGCGTCAGCCCGTGGATTGTCGAAGAACTCGACAAGATCAGCCACCGCGCCTATTCGACAGGCTTCTTTTACGGTGAACCCGGTCAGGAGACCGTGAACGGCGGCTATATCCGCCATTATAACGCGGTCGCCGTCTGTGAAGAGGGCAGTAACGACGAGAATGTCGCCGTCATCACCCAGCGCAACAAGTTTTTGGTCGGCGACACGCTCGATATCCTGCCGCCCGACGGTTTTTCGTTTGAGGTCAAGTGCCTGAGACTGCAAAACGAGGAGGGAGAAGATGTGCCCTCCGCGCCCCACCCGATGCAGCGCCTGTATCTGACCGCCGACCGCTTTATCCCCAAGGGTTCTGTCATCCGCAAGAAAAACGGATGATCTCTTTGTAAGGAGATGAAATCAATGTATTGTTATCATTGTATGAGCCGTGTCGCAAACAACGCGGCATTTTGTACCGCCTGCGGTAAACCGCTGGCTGTAAAATCATCACCCCGGCTCTTAAAGCCCGGCACGATTTTGAACCATCGCTATATGATCGGTGAAGCGATCGGCGAGGGCGGTTTCGGTATCACTTATATCGGCTTGGATATGAACCTTGATATGCGGGTTGCTGTCAAGGAGTTTTTTCCCGACGGCTATGCCAAGCGCAATTCCGACGTATCCAACCATGTTGAGCTGAATTACGGCGAAAACGAGGTCTTTGCAAACGCGCGGCAGAGTTTTCTGGATGAAGCGAGAAAGATCGCGATGTTCTCCCGCGAGGACGCTGTCGTTGATGTGCGCGAGTTCTTTGTCGCGAACAATACCGCGTATATTGTGATGGAGTACATCGAGGGCATGACGCTGTCCCGTTATCTCAAAGAAAACGGCGTCTTTAACGTCAACGATATTTTGTCGCGCATGATGCCGCTGATGCAGGCGCTCAAAGCGATGCACGGCGAGGATGTTATCCATCGCGATATTTCACCGGACAATATTATGATGACCGAAAAAGGCGACCTCAAGCTGATGGACTTCGGCTCCGCGCGATACTTCTACAGAGGGATTCAAAGCACGTCCTCGGTTGTTCTCAAGCCCGGTTACGCGCCGATCGAGCAGTACAGTGTGAACGGCAGTCAAGGCCCGTGGACAGATGTGTACGGCTTGTGCGCGACAATATACAAGTGTATCACCGGCGTCACGCCGCCGAACGCTCCGGAACGCTCCCGACAGGATACCCTGCGCGCTCCGTCAACGCTCGGTGTGAGAATCTCGCCCGATACGGAACGCGCTCTCTTGCAGGGCATGCGCATTGAGCCGATGCGCAGACTCCAAAACATGGACGCGCTGATCTCTGCTTTCCAGAACAGCGCCGGATTTGCGGTGCAGAGCCGCGTCAATCCCGTACGGGAAGAACCGCTTCACCGCAGTCAGCCGCCCGTACCGCAGCCTGAGAAAAAGAGCAGCGCCGTGCCGATTGTGATCGGTGTGATCGCGGTTTTGCTGATTGTCGGCGGCGTCGTGACGTTTTTCATCCTGCGCAATCAGAACAAGAACAGGGGAGACGTATCTCCCACAGCGGCGGCGACTGTCTCGCCGACCGAGGCGTCGACCGAGGCGCCGACCGAGGAAAGCAAAACCGTTACTATGCCCGACGTTGCGGGTAAGAAGCTCTCTGACGCGCAGTCACAGCTGGAAGCGCTGGGTCTGAAAGTGGAAGTCACCCGCGAGAACAGCGATTCTGTCGCGAAGGACTATGTCATCCGCCAGGCGATGGACGCGGGCAGAGAACTGCAAAAGGGAGATACCGTCATGCTCTATGTCTCCGACGGCGCGGCAAAACCTACCGAAGCGCCGCAGTCAAAGCCCGATACGCCGACCTATGACGTGGCGGGCGAAGTGGAGAATATCCGCACGCTCTATTATGCGACACAGGCGGATCCCGGCAAGGAGGATACCCGCGGCGACGTCAGCTACTATGTCAAGTCAGGCGCGGTCACGAAGATTGTTTGTCAGAACGGATATAACAGCTGGGGCTATTCACGCGAGTATTTTTATGATAAAGGCAAGCTGTATTTTGCTTTTATCTATGACGGCACAGAGGAACACCGCCTGTACTTCAAGGACGGTACGCTGATCCGTTATATCGACGATCACGGCAACGTGACGGATTTCGGCGGTATCAGCTGTCCTTTTGAGTCTAAGGCAAAAAACGAAGCGGCCGGGCTGCTGCAAAACTACTGATGACAGAACCTGTCTGCGTTTTTGCGGGCAGGTTTTTTGCGGCAAATCACCGCAATTTTACACAGATCACTATTGACTTTGCGTGATTCAGGTATTATAATACTTTTTGGCTGAGATGGGACGAGTTCTTCATCCTTTGCTTCAGAGAAAGGTCGGTAGGTGAAAGACCTTGCGAGGACGTCGGACAGCCACCCCGGAGCCTCCGCGTGAAAGCGCGGCGTATGTCTGCGTTAAAGGCAGCTGAGTGGTCATGTCCGTCGACATGGCAATTTGGGTGGTACCGCAGGTCAGCCTGTCCCATGTTTCGGGGCAGGCTTTATTATTTGGTGAATGGTGAACGGTTAAGGGTGAATGGTGGGCGCTGCCGCACCCGATTCCTCATTCATTGAATCAACTCTTTAAAGTGAGGTTATGAAAATGCAGTATATGGGTTTAAATGAACTCAGAGAAAAATTCCTGTCCTTCATGGAGAGCAAGGGACACCTTCGTCTGCCGAGCTTTCCGCTGATTCCGAAGGACGATAACTCCCTGCTTCTGATTAACTCGGGCATGGCGCCGATGAAGAAGTATTTTACCGGTGAGGTTACTCCGCCGCGCAGCCGCGTGACGACCTGCCAGAAGTGTATCCGCACGCCCGATATCGAGCGCGTCGGTATCACCGCTCGTCACGGCACCTATTTTGAAATGCTGGGCAACTTCTCGTTCGGCGATTACTTCAAGCACGAAGCTACCGCCTGGGCGTGGGAGTTCTTCACCAAGGTTCTCGAAATGCCCGAGGAGCTTCTCTACTGCTCTGTTTACGAAGATGACGACGAGGCGGTCGAGATCTGGACAAAGGAAGTCGGCGTAGACCCGACGCACATCGTCCGCTTAGGCAAGGAAGATAACTTCTGGGAGCACGGCTCCGGCCCCTGCGGCCCCTGCTCCGAAATCTACTTTGACCGCGGCTCCGACAAGGGTTGCGGCAAGCCCGACTGTCATGTAGGCTGTGACTGCGACCGTTTTGTCGAGGTCTGGAACCTTGTGTTCTCCCAGTTTGAGTCCGACGGCAACGGCACTTACACCGAGCTTGCGAAGAAGAACATCGACACCGGTATGGGTCTGGAGCGTCTTGCGTGCGTGATGCAGGGCGTTGACAACCTGTTCCTGGTCGATACCGTTCAAAATATCATGAAGCACATCAGCAGGGTTGTCGGCGTGAACTACGGTGAGGACGACAAGAAGGATATCTCCCTGCGCGTTATCACCGACCATATCCGTTCCACCACCTTCATGATCGCCGACGGCGTTATGCCCAGCAACGAGGGCAGAGGCTATGTTTTGCGCCGACTGCTCCGCAGAGCGGCGCGCCACGGCAGACTGTTAGGCTATAACAAGCCGTTCCTGTATGAAATTTGCGATACCGTCATTAAGGAGAACGCCTCTGCATACCCCGAGCTGGTAGAGAAGAAGGATTATATCATCAAGCTGATTCGCGTCGAAGAAGAAAACTTCGCGAAAACCGTTGACGCGGGTATGAATTTGCTCGAATCCATCATTGAAAACAAAGATATCCGCATCCTCAGCGGTGAGGACGCGTTCAAGCTCAACGACACCTTCGGTTTTCCGATCGACCTGACCAGCGAAATCCTCGCTGAAAAAGGGATCAAGGTTGATATCGAACGTTTCCGCGAGCTGATGAAGATTCAGAAGCAGCGTTCCCGCAAGGCGCGCAAGGACGCCGGAGCGGACGCTTGGGTCAGCGATTCGATCGACTTAAACGATATCGAAGCAACCGATTTTATCGGCTACACCGACTTTGATGGCGAGGGCAGGATCCTCGCGATCGTCAAGGACGGCGAACGCGTCGAGCGCGCGCAGGAGGGCGAAAACGTCATCGTCGTCCTTGACCGCACACCTTTCTACGCCGAGAGCGGCGGTCAGGTTGCCGATACCGGCGTGATGAAGGCAGGAGGCTGTTCCATCGACGTTGACGACGTCAAAAAGGACGCCTCCGGCGTATATATGCACATGTGTGTGGTCAGCACCGGTACCATCGCTGTCGGCGATACCGTCAGCGCGACCATTGACGTTGACCGCAGAAAGAATATCATGCGCAACCATACCGCGGCTCACTTGCTGCAGGCTGCGCTCAGAGAGGTGCTCGGTACCCATGTTCAGCAGGCGGGTCAGCTGGTTGACGAGGATGTTGTCCGCTTTGACTTCACGCATTTCTCTGCGATGACGCCCGAAGAAATGCTGGCGGTTGAAAAACGCGTCAACGAAGTGATCCTCGAAGGTATCCCGGTTTCTTGTACCGAGATGAGCATAGACGAAGCCAAGAAAAAAGGCGCGATGGCGCTTTTCGGCGAGAAGTACGGCGATATCGTCCGTGTTGTCGAAGCCGGCGATTTCAGCAAGGAATTTTGCGGCGGCACGCATGTTGACAATACCGCGAAGGTCGGTATGTTCAAGATCAAGCAGGAGGGTTCTGTCGCGGCAGGCGTTCGCAGAATCGAAGCCGTGACCGGTCACAACTTCCTGATGTACCTGAACAACGCGATCATGATGATCGGTCAGACGGCGCATCTGCTGCACATCAACAACCCGTTCGAGCTGGTTGAAGGCGCGCAGCGTTTGATGGAAAAGTTTAAAGAGAACGAGAAAGAGCTGGAACATCTGCGCGAGGAGATGGCGAAGGATCAGACCGGCTCTATCCTCGAGAACTCCGAGCGCGTCGGCGATACCAAGATTGTCACCGCGATGTACAACGGCGCCGATACCGACGCCCTGCGCAAGATGTGCGAGTATATCTACGAGTCGGTTGACGACGCTGTCGCGGTACTTGCGTCCACCAAGGGCGGCAAGCTCGTGTTCTCCTGCGTCTGCACCAAGAAGGCGATTGAAAAAGGTCTCAAAGCCGGTAACATCGTGCGTGAGGTCGCAAAGATCGCGGGCGGTAACGGCGGCGGCAAGCCACACATCGCGATGGCGGGCGGTAAGGATCTGACCAAGGCTGACGAAGCGCTTTACGCTTTGAAAGGCATTGTCGAAAAATCGCTGGCTGAATAATTTCTTTTTGAATTTGATAACAAAAATCCGCAGGTGCAAAACGCCTGCGGATGTTTTTATAAGATGATTATATTGTGCGGATTGGGTAGGGTGACAGGAATCATTTGACTCTTCTGAGGATAGAAATACTTCATTATTGATCGGCTCCGATCCAGTCGGGGATCGGAAAGCTCCGGATAACAGTAAACCCCCGAGTTTCCTCGGGGGTCGTTTGCTGTTGATTAAACCGCTCTTGTTACCTTACCTGAACGTAAGCAACGGGTGCAAGCGTGTACTCTTTTAGGAGTGCCGTCAACAATAGCCTTTACTCTCTGAACGTTGGGCTTGAAGGTTCTGTTGGAACGTCTGTGTGAGTGAGAGACCTTGATGCCGAATTTAACATCCTTGCCGCAAAAATCACATTTTGCCATGCTTGTACACCTCCTTTAAAGATAATAGTAGAAATGTATACATACGTTAACTCGTTTATAATAGCAGAAATTTCTGTAAATTGCAATAGTTTTCGCAAAATTTATTTCAACTTTTTCAACTTGCTATTTCTGCCGATTTATAGTATACTATATTCTGTATTTATATGTCAATATGAAAAGTCTGTCTCAAGACAACTCAAACGGGTGATAATATGTTATTCAGTCTTATCCGCGGTCAGCTGGATTTTCCGACCGCTCTCGCCAATATCCTGGCGATCTTAGTCATTGTTTTTCTGGTGCTGCCGTTTCACGAGTGGGCGCATGCTTTTACGGCGTCCAAGCTCGGAGACACCTCGATCCAATATCGCGGCAGACTGACCCTCAATCCGCTCGCGCATATCGACCCCTTCGGTGCACTGGCGCTGTTGCTGTTCGGCTTCGGCTGGGCTAAGCCCGTACCCGTTGATTCAAGTAAATTCAAAAAACCCAAAGCCGGAATGGCGCTGGTTGCCGCCATGGGACCTTTGGCAAATATTGTTGCGGCGCTTTTGGGACTGTTGGTTTTCAATATCCTCAAGGCGACGACCGGCACCTTTATGGCAGACAATACCTTCGGTGTGATCGTCTACAATTTCCTGAGCTTTTATGTGATCGTGAACATCCGTCTCGCGGTGTTCAACCTTTTGCCGATCCCGCCGCTTGACGGTTCCAAGATCCTGTTCCTCTTTCTGCCCGATAAAGCCGTGATGTGGTTTTATCGTTACCAGCAGATCATTTCGATTGTGCTGATCGCCCTGTTGTGGATGGGTGTGCTGAGCATTCCGCTCAACTTCCTGAGCAATCTGCTGCTGCAGGGACTCTCGTGGCTTGCGGGACTGCCGTTTTCGTTCAAGTAAGCTTATGATACTCTGTTAGATATTTGATCTCAAAGGAGGGTCACGATGCCTGAACAAATGAATCATCAGATCACCATCCTGCCCTCTGACGCGGCGACTTCTCCGGTAGGCGACGGACAGCTGACCTATCACTTTGACGTTTATGACGGGCCGTTGGATCTTCTTCTGACCCTGGTTGTCAAGAACAAGATCGACATCTATGATATTTCGATAGCCGATTTGCTCGATCAGTATATGGAGCAGATTGAGCTGATGCGCGAGAATGAGATGGATATCGCCTCCGAGTTTTTGGAGATGGCTTCCCGTTTGGTATATATCAAATCCGCGATGCTCCTGCCGAAATATGAGGAAGAAGCAGAGGATTTGAAGAAAGAACTGAGCGGGCAGCTGATTGAATATCAGCTTTGTCGTCAGATCGCGCGCATGCTCGCGCCGATGGTTGACTTTGACACCTTCACCAAGTCTCCGTCCAAGGTCGACTTTGATATGACCTACAACCGTATCCATGACCCGATGGATATCTCCGCGGCGTATATCAGCGCTGTCGGACGCGGTCAGCGCAAGCTCCCGCCCGACCGCTCCGCGTTTGCGGGTATCGTCAGCAAAAAGATTGTTTCGGTATCCTCGCGTATCATCCACGTCATGCGCCGTCTGTGGCACGGCAGGACGGTCACCTACGGCGAGCTGTTCACCGCCAGCAGCGGCAGAAGCGAGCTGGTCGCCACATTTTTGGCGGTTCTGGAGCTTGTCAAGGGCAAGCGCGTTCGGATCGAGGGCGACGGGGACGAAGCCGTCGTCAGTATGATTGAAAAATGATACTGAAGAAATCAGTACAGGAGGGGTCACCATGACAGAAAAAGAATATCGTTCGGCGATCGAAGCCATCCTATTCGCAGCGGGCGATCCCGTTGAACTAAAGCGTCTTGCTGAATCTTTAGAGCTGCCCGAAAGCGCCGTACAGACCCAAATGGATATCCTGACCGATGAGTACGCGACCCTCGACAGAGGTATCACGATCATCAAGCTGCTCGACAGCTATCAGATGGTATCCGTAAAAAAGTACGCGCCTCAGGTCAGAAAAGCGATGGATCTGCGCCGCAATATCCCGCTGTCACAGGCGGCGATGGAGGTGCTGGCGGTCATCGCGTATAACCAGCCTGTCACCAAGAGCTTTGTCGAACAGGTCAGAGGCGTCGACTGTTCCGGCGTCATCGGTTCACTGACGACCAAAGGTCTGATCGAAGAACGCGGCAGACTGGAGCTGCCCGGCAGACCGCTGCTGTACGGTACGACCGATCACTTTCTGCGATGTTTCTCGATCAGCTCTCTCGAAGAGCTTCCGCCCATCCCGAAGGATGAGGACAGGGGAGACAGAGGCAAACAGCTGAGTATCTTTGAAGATAACGAAGAAAAATCCGAAGAACAACCGGAAGAAAACTCCGAGGGCTCCGACGGTATCGTGACCGCTTCGGTGGAAGAGATCGTCGCCGAAGCCGCAGAAGGGAAATAACTTGGTATTCTTATATATCCTTCTCGGCGTTCTTGCCCTGCTGTTGTTCATCCTTGTGATACCTATCGAGCTGCTGGCGTATTATAACGAAACGCTGACGCTCCGATTAAAGGTGCTTTTCGTCAAGATCACCCTGCTTTCTCCCGACAAAAAGAAGAAGGAGAAGCCGAAGAAGAAAGAGGAAAAGCCCAAGGAGAAAAAACCGCAGGAAAAGAAGCCGGAGAAGAAAAAGAAGAAAAAAGAAAAAAAGCCCAATATCCTGACAAAGATCAAGGACAAGAAAGGCGTGACAGGACTTTTGTCGCTGTTTTCGTCGCTTGCCCGTATCGCTGTCGGAGCGCTGAGGGGCATTTTCTCCCATATCGTGTTCAAGAAGCTGATTGTCGGCATCACCCTGTCGGGTGAGGACGCGTCTGAGGTGGCGGTCAACTACGGCAGGGTTTGCTCCGTGCTGTATCCCGCGGTCAACGTCATCACCGCCGCGACGGTCTGCAAGGACTACCATGTGACGGTGGAACCGATCTTTGATCCCGATCAGCCGACGGCGGCGTTTGCCGACGTACACCTGTATCTAAGGCTGATTTGGGTTGTATGGGAAGCGATCAAAGCGGGAGTCAAGCTTTTGATCGTCAGAATTAAACTGTAACTTTACGGCCGTTACCGACGTAACGGCAGAGTATAAAAGGAGATGTAAACATGAGCGAACATCCGATCAACAGTCTGTTAGACACTTCTTTGAAGAAGATCAAAGAGATGATCGACGTCAATACCATCATCGGTGATCCGATCACGACGCCAGACGGTACAACGATCATCCCCGTGTCAAAGGTCAGCTACGGTTTTGCGTCCGGCGGCTCCGATCTGCCCACCAAGAAAGAGAACCGCGACTGCTTCGGCGGCGGCTCGGGCGCGGGCGTTACCATCCAGCCGATCGGCTTTCTCAGCATCATCAAGGGCAACGTCAAGTTCATCCCGATCGAAAAGTACGACGGTGCGGCTGACCGTATCGTCGGCATGATTCCCGAGGCGTTTGACAAAATCTCTTCCTTCATCAAGAAGGATCAGCCCAACAAGACCGATCTCGAAAAGGATCTCGACAGCTTCGACGCGTAATCGGATTCATATCTGATCCGTCATCCCCGTATACTGTAGGGGTGATGGTATGAAAAAGCTGTTTTGCGCGTTCTGTATTTGTGTAATCCTCGCGATTGCTGAACTGCCCGTATGCGCCAAAGAGGTCGATACTTCCGCGGCGGCTTTTGTGCTGTACTGCGCCGATAACGGCAAAGTGCTTTTGTCGGCGAACGAGGATCGTCGTCTGCCGATGGCGTCAACAACAAAGATCATGACGACGCTGTTAACGCTGGAAGCGGCGGCTGAAGAGAACCGCGTGGTGGAGTTTACCGACGAGATGACTGCCGAGGGCAGCTCCATGTACCTGAGAAAAGGGGAGAAGGTGCGCCTGTACGATCTTGCGGTCGGCATGATGATGCAGAGCGGCAACGACGCCGCCAATGCCGCGGCGATCGGTATCGCGGGCAGCATCGAGGGATTCTCTGCGCTGATGAATGAAAAAGCGCGGGAAATCGGTATGTCGGATACTCACTTTGTCACGCCCAGCGGGCTTGACGATGAAGCGCATTATTCAACGGCGCATGATATGGCGCTGTTGATGACATATGCCCTCAACAACGATGATTTCGCCTATCTCACGGCGCAAACCTCGATGGAGGTGCATTTTGTCTATCCCGCGGATCGGTTCGTTACCTACCCGAACCACAATAAGCTGCTGCGTCTGTATGACGCTTGCGTCGGCGGTAAAACCGGCTATACCGATCAAAGCGGCAGGTGTCTGGTCACGGCGGCTAAGCGCGATGATATAACTCTTGTAGCGGTTACGCTGGACGATCCCGACGACTGGGACGATCATATCGCGCTGTATGATTACGGCTTCGAGAATTACACGGCTGTACAGCCTGCGGCGGAAGGCTGCGCTCTGCCCGTGATGGGCGGAGCACAGGAGGATGTCGCGCTGTATTCGGACGACTCACAGCTCTTGGTTATCCCGAAAGACAGCGGGGATCACATCAAAACACAGACGTTTTTGCCGTCCTTTGCTTACGCTCCCGTAGAAGAAGGAGATATCGCGGGTAAGATCGTTTATACCCTTGACGGAAATGTGATAGGGGAAAGACCACTGTATTACAGCGAAAGCGTCGCTTCTGACAACAGAAAACGCGGCTTTTTCGAGTGGCTCAAAGATTTATTAAGGATAAGGAAAACATGGCACAGTTAGTCAGATTGCAAAAGATGCTTGCCGACTGCGGCGTAGCGTCCAGAAGAAAAAGTGAAGAATTGATCGCGGCGGGACGCGTGCGCGTGAACGGCAAGGTCGCGCAGATCGGTGACAAGGTTGATCCGTACAACGACAAAGTGTATGTCGGCAGACGCCGCGTGACCGGTACCGCTAAACCGAAGCTCAGATATATCATGCTCAATAAGCCGCGCGGTGTGCTCACCACCATGAGCGACGAGCGCGGCAGAAGATGCGTCGCCGATTTGATTAAGGATATCGACACCCGACTGTATCCGGTCGGCAGACTTGACCGCGACAGCGAAGGCATGCTGTTGATGACCAACGACGGCGAATTTGCCAACCATGTCATGCATCCGAAAAAGCACGTCAACAAGGTCTACCGCGTGACCGTTCGTCCGAACATCAATGACGAACAGGTCGCAAAGCTCGAGGGCGGCGTTGTCATCGACGGCAGAAAGACCGCTCCGGCGCAGGTGCGCGTCGTAAGCAGGGACAAGGACAATGAGCGCTGTGTGCTCGAGGTCGTGATCCGCGAGGGCAGAAACCGCCAGATTCGCAAGATGTGCGCGGCGGTCGGACTGGAGGTCACGCTGTTGAAGCGCACCGCGATCGGCGGCGTAAAGCTCGGAGGGTTGCGCTCGGGCATGTACCGCGACCTGACCGACCTCGAGATCCGCAAGCTCTCTGCCGACCCGAATCCCAACGAAAATTTTGACGTCGCTTCTTTGCTGTAGGACAGGCTGTGGCTGTCTGTGTTGATATACGGAGGAAAATATGCTGGTTATCAAACCCGATCCGAATAATGAAAAGAATGAAATCAAAGCGCTCAACGCCTTTCTGGACGATTCTCCCTGCGGTTATGTCAGGTTTTATCACAAAGGCTATATCCTTGTCATCACCGAGCTGATCCCGCTGACCGACCCCCTAAGCCTCGATAAATCGACCTTCGCGATTCTTGACACGATCATCCGCGCGCTGGGGTCTTACGGGCTGAATCACTCCTGCTTTTACGTAGAATGTGAGAATCCCGCGCTGTATCCGACCCTTGAGACCGTGCGTTTTTCCTTGAAAGACGGTATCATGAAAAGCGATCTGTCCAAAATACTGAGCCATCAGCACGACTGATGATACTTAGTATTAGTGCTCCCTTTTGAAAAGGGAGTTATTTTTTTGCGCATTTCTGCGCATTTATCCTTGTAATTCTTTCAACTTTGTTATATAATATACAATGAATAAATTTGTGGCAGTTGATGTTGTAAATCAAGGGTTTACAAAGGGTTCAACTCCGACATGGGAGGAATGTTTGTGGGTACTGAGAAGTATTCATCCTACGATGTACTGAACGCGTTCTTTGACGACGGCAGTTTTCAAGAAACCGACGCCTACTTAAAGAGCGCCGACGGAATCGCCGAGGCTGTGGCCGGATTCGGCACGGTAGACGGCGTACCTGTCTTTGCTTTTGCGCAGAATGTCGATCAATGCGGCGGCGCGATGAGCAAGGCGCAGGCGAAGAAGATCACCAAGCTCTACAACGCGGCGCTGAAAACCGGCGCCCCGGTAGTCGGCTTCTATAACTCTGTCGGCGGCAGACTGGAGCAGAAGTACGATCTGCTTTCCGCTTACGGCGATATCCTGCGCAAGAGCTCAAAGCTCAGCGGCGTCGTTCCGCAGATTTCGGTTGTGCTGGGCAATTGCCTCGGCACCTCTGCGCTGATCGCGGCTTCGGCTGACTATATCATTATGGAAAAAGACGCGAAGCTCGGCGTTGATACCGTCGGCGCGAAGGCTTCTGCCGATGATAATCTTAAGGATGGTAACGTGTCCTTTATCTGCGATGGCTATGAAGCCTGCGTCGATAAGGCAAAGGCGCTGCTCGGATATTTCCCCGCAAATAATCTGGAGCCTGCGCCCGCGTTTGAGACCGTTCCGTCTTACGCGAATCCCGACAAACTGCCGAAATTCTTTGCCGATGAAAACAGTCTGCTGTGCGTCGGCGGCGGTTACGGCGAGCCTGTCTGCACCGCGTTCGGCAGAGTGAACGGCTATCCTGTCGGTATCGTCGTTACCAAGGGCGGTGAGATCGACTCTTGCGGCGCGAAGAAGATGATGAAGCACGTTCGCTTCTGTGACGCTTTCTCACTCCCGATCATCACCATCGTTGACGCCGAGAAGTTCGCGAGCCTTTCCGACGCTTCCAAGCTGATCTCCGTATATGCTGACGCTACCGCTCCGAAAATTGCTGTGGTCTCCGGCACGGCGGTCGGCGCTGTCTATATTGCATTGGCGGGCGCAACCTCCGGCGCGGATCTGGTTTACGCGCTGCCTGAGGCTGTCGTATCGCCTGTCGCTCCCAAGGCGGCGGCGTTCATCCTGGATGAAACCATCGGCGACGCTCCCGTTGCCGAGCAGGAGACGCGCGCAGAGGCATTTGTCAAAGCGAACCTCTCTGCGGTCAAAGCTGCTGAGGACGGCTATGTCGACGATATCGTCGATCAGGCTGAGCTGAGAGAGAAGCTGGTATCCGCGATCGACATGCTCAGCTCCAAGCGTGTATCCACGCTCCCGAAGAAGCATACAACCAACATTTAATATAAAGGGGTATTACTATGAAAAATCTGAGAATCACCGTTAACGGTACCGCATATGACGTACAGGTAGAAGAGCTCGGCGCTGACGCAGTCGCCGCGGCTCCCGCTCCCGCACCCGCAAAGACCGCCGCTCCCAAGGCTGCTCCCAAGGCTGCCGCAGGCGCGGGCGAGAAGGTTGCCGCTCCGATGCCCGGCACCATCGTTTCTGTCAACGTTTCCAACGGTCAGTCCGTCAAAGCCGGCGACGTCCTCGTCGTTCTTGAGGCGATGAAGATGGAGAACGAGATCAAAGCTCCCTCTGACGGTACCATTACCTCTGTCGTTGTCGCAAAGGGCGAGAGCGTCGATACCGGCGCGACCCTCGTGACCATCGGTTAAGGAGCGTCATATGAGCAAAAAGATTTTAGTTACCGAGACAGCGCTGCGCGACGCGCATCAGAGCCTGATCGCGACCCGTATGACCACCGAGGAGATGCTCCCGATTTTGGACGCTATGGACAAGATCGGCTACTATTCTCTTGAGTGCTGGGGCGGCGCGACCTTTGACAGCTGTCTGAGATTTTTGAACGAAGATCCGTGGGACAGACTGCGCATTATCCGCGCTCACTGCAAGAACACGAAGCTGCAAATGCTGTTCCGCGGTCAGAATATGCTTGGCTACCGTCACTATGCCGACGACGTCCTCGAATACTTTGTACAGCGTTCGGTTGCGAACGGTATTGACATCATCCGTATCTTTGACGCCCTCAACGATATCAAAAACCTTCAGGTCGCGATCAAAGCGGCTAAGAAAGAGGGCGCTCACGCGCAGGTAGCGATCAGCTACACCACAGGGCCTGTTTTTACCGACGAATACTACGTCGAGTACGCGAAGCGTATCGCCGATGCAGGCGCGGATTCCATCTGTATCAAGGATATGGCGGCTCTTCTGACCCCCTATAATACCGAAAAGCTCGTCCGCGCCATCAAGGCAGAGGTCGATCTTCCGTTACAGCTGCACACCCACTACACCTCCGGTCTTGCGTCCATGTGCCTGATGAAGGGCGTGGAAGCGGGCGTTGACATGATCGACACCGCGATCTCTCCGCTGGCGCTGGGCACTTCACACGCGCCGACCGAGAGTATGGTTGCCGCGTTCATGGGTACCGAGTACGACACCGGTCTGAACCTTGAGGCGTTCACGCCCATCCGCGAGTACTTCATGACCTTGCGTGAGAAGTATATCAAATCGGGACTCTTAGACCCCAAGATGCTCGCCACCGACGCCAAGGCGCTGATCTATCAGGTACCCGGCGGCATGCTGTCGAACCTGCTTTCTCAGCTCAAGCAGGCCGGCAAAGAGGATCAGCTCACCGATGTGCTCAACGAGGTTCCGCGTGTGCGTAAGGACAGCGGTTATCCGCCTCTGGTTACCCCGACCTCTCAGATCGTCGGCACCCAGGCGGTGTTCAACGTCATCATGGGCGAACGCTACAAGATGTGCACCACCGAGTTCAAGGATCTGGTCGCCGGCAAGTACGGCACCACTCCCATGCCCATCGACCCGGAGTTCCGCAAGAAGATCATCGGCGATATGGCTCCCATCGAGTGCCGCCCTGCCGACCTCTTAGAGCCGGAGCTTGAAAAGCTGCGCGCCGAGATTCCGCAGTATATCGAGCAGGAAGAGGACGTCCTCAGCTACGCCCAGTTCCCGAAGGTCGCGATCGACTTCTTTGAGAAGCGCCGCAACAGCAAGATCGGTATCAACTCTGAGCTGGTTGATAAAGCGAATAAGGTTCATCCCGTATAAAACAAGTCCGGAGGGCAGTGTGCCTTCCGGATTTTTTATCAATTGATGAAAAATTTCTTAATTTCTAAAAAACTGTTTTGTGTTAATTATAGCATAGTTTTCTGCTAGAATTGAAAGGTGTAAAATTATATAATGCTACTATAAGATAAAATTTACTTTAGGAGGTAAATTGATATGAAAAAAGTAGCAGCACTTGTACTGGCCGTGCTTTTAATCTTCGCCGCGCTGCCGTTCACGGTAAGCGCAGCCGAAGAAAAAGGCGCGCCGTCAACCTTTGCGGCTGAGCCTGCGCTCTATGTTCACGCGGTCAGCAATTCCGCCGACGCGGAGGCGTGGCAGATGTGGCAGAGCGTGCATGACGAGGATTTCAACGTCAGCAAGCCGAACGAAAAGTACTTCTTCCTGCCGTCTTCCGCGGGAACCGCTTCTGTCGACGTCTACAACGGATTTGATTCCGCGGTGACCGTCAACGGCACATCGATCCCGTCGAAATCCACCGCGGCTGTCAGCTATGCGGCTGATACCGCCTACACGGTCGGTGTCGGCGGCACAACCTACTCGCTGACGATGATGAGATCGAATGCCGAAGCCGCGATTTACATCAACAATCCCGATGCGGACGGCAACGGCACCGACCTGATGTCTTATCTGAACGATTCCAAGGAAAACAGCGCCAAGGCGACCGGCGCGATTGTCGCTCCCGACGGTACGATCGACAATACCACCGTCAAGAAGATCAAGGGCAGAGGCAATACCTCGTGGGACAAGCCGAAGAAGGGCTATAACATCACCTATGATAAGAAGGTCGGTATCGCCGGCATGGAGAAGAACAAAAAGTATTCTATCCTGCCGAACTACCAGGATGATTCCCTGTCCCGCAACCGTATTCTTTACGATCTCTCCGACGCCGTCGGCATGCCTTACGCTTCTGATTCGCGCTATGTCGATTTCTACGTCAACGGCTTCTACTGGGGCTCTTATCTGATGGCGGAGAAGGTTGAGCCGGGCAGTCTGGTACCCGAAGTGACCGACGACTGCTACCTCAATGAGGATGGTTCGATCAAAGAAGATTTCCCCTTTATCGCCGAGGTTGACGCGAGCGCAACCGGCGACGACTACTATGTTTCCACCAACAATCTCAAAATCACCATCAAGGCTCCCGAAATCGACCCCGGTCAGCCCGGTTATGACGAGGTCAAAGCGTATGTCAAAGAGAAGTTCAGCGAGTTCTATAACGCGACCAATGTGACCTCTACCAACCTTGCGGATTACGCCGACATCGACTCTGTCGCCAAGCTCTATCTCATCAACGAGCTGGGCAAAAACTGGGACAGCGGCGTTTCTTCCACCTTCTTCACCTACAAGCAGGACGAGAACGGCAAGTACAAGTTCTACGGTTCTCCTGTCTGGGATTACGATAACTCCATGGGCAACGCGGTAGGCGTGGGCTGGGATCTTCGTACGATCGGCGTCAACGACTATGAAGAATACACCGGCTGGTGGTGCCAGCATAAGGGCAAATCTTCCTCAACCAGCAGACGTTCCTCCAATATCATCGCGCGTATTTCTCAGAACCCCGACATCAAGGCGGCTGTTCCGCAGATCTGGTTCGAAAAGTTCCTGCCTGCCTTAAAGCACTTCTCGGGCGAGCAGTACAGCGAGCGTATCGAGCAGGAGCTGTACACCCGCAGCGAGTATTATGATCTGGTTAAAAACAGCGCCGAGATGAACTACAAGAGCGGCTGGCTGCTGAACACCGGCTCCTGGATCGCCGATCATTCAAGCCTCTATAAGGCGACCTATAACGACAGCACGAAGAAGATGGAGGTTGCTTCCACTGCGACCCGTTACGCGCAGAACTTTGACGATATGTACGCGTATGCGTCCGATTGGATGCTCAGCCGTGCGGCATGGCTCTCTGAGCAGTACGCGCCGAGCTATACGCCCACTCGTATTTTGGGCGACGTCAACGGCGACAAAGAAACAAATATTGTTGACGTTACCTATATCCAGCGCTATGATGCGATGATACTTGATCTTGACGCCGATCAGCTTGATCGCGGCGACGTTGACCGCAACGGCGAGACAAATATCATCGACGTGACCTATATCCAGCGTTATGAAGCGTTCATGGATACGGTTCCCGGTATCGGCGAGACTTTCTGATAGGATAAATGACAGCGGACTGTCGCACAGGCAGTCCGCTTTTTTGACCTTATAGGAAACTGCTCGTTCCCTATAAGGTAAAAAGGATTGAAATGCCCGCTCAGTTTGCTGCTACGCAGCAACGAGCGATGGCGATGCGAAATGCGCGCGTAGCGCGATTTCTTGTGATGCAGTGTTGCATTATTCTGTGATCTGTCATATAATATGACTGATTTCGAACACAAAACCGAGAAGGTGAGAGATTGACCGCGTATCAAGAAACCAAAATCCACGGCACCCACTCGTTTCCGTTCATCATCTACGGCGCGAAAGTGCCCGAATTGAGCGGCGGCGTTGCTTTGCACTGGCACGAGGAGATGGAGATCGTCTACGTTGTCAGCGGAGCGATCACGGTATCGGTTCGAAACACCGAGTATACCGCCCAAAAAGGGGATATCATCCTTATCCATCCTCAGACGATTCATGAGATCAGACAGCACGGCGAGGATCACGCGTTCTACTTTAATATCCTGTTCCGATTTTCTGCCCTTGAAAGCGGGGTTGACGATATCTGCCGCGAAAAATACTTTGAGCCGATCTATACGCGCAAAATGCTGATGCCCGAGTTTGTTGATAAAAGTCATCCGCTGAACGCAGATTTGACGCCGATCATCGAAAAGATGCTCATTGACCCGCACTACCAGCGTTTTCATGATGAGCTGATGATTAAGTCGCGGCTTTTTGAGATGATCTATCTGATCTTCCGTTACTGTGAGCGCGCGGATAAAAGCACCGCCTACGAGGATATCGTGTATGAAAAGCTGAAGCTTTCGCTGCGGTATCTGGAGGAAAACTATGCCGAGAACATCACGGTTGAGAAGATCGCTTCCATGAGCAACTACTCTGACAGCCACTTTTCCAAGCTCTTCAAACAGCTGACGGGTGAGCCGTTGAATCAGTATCTGAAGAATTACCGCCTGGAAACAGCCGCCAACCGTATCATCAACGAAAAGACCAAGATTTCCGAGATTGCGGTATCCTGCGGCTTTTCGAATCTGTCGTATTTTTCACGCGCGTTTTACGAGAAGTTTCAGATGACGCCGTCGGAATTTCGCAAGGCTGAAAAAGAAAAACAGCTCCGCATGCTGCAAAGGCGCAGTGCGGACTATGAATAAGGGATCATCGCTTGATGATCCCTTTTGTAAACTCGTTGAGACATTGTCCGCTCGATAGATTCATTGCCTCGGCGGCTCTCAGATCAACGTCAAATATTGCTTTTGCGGTTTTATCCAGCTTATCATAATCCGCTTTTGTTTTGACGACCAGCGGCAGGCTCGCCGGTTTGAACATCCCTTGTGTGCCGCTTTTCATCCCGAGGATACGCAGATAGGGGACAGGGGTGTTCTGTAAAGCGGCGGTCACGCCCAGAAAGGCGTTGAGGACGATTCTGCGGATGCGCGCCATGGTGTAGCGTTTGGTTTTGACAGCGTCATATATTTCTATCATAGAATTATATCGTTTTGCCGCTTCGATAATTCTGTTTTCTAATCCCTCGCTGACGTCGGCAATTGCACTCAGCTCATCGGCAGAGATGGTTTTCAGACGGTAGAGGATGGCGGGCTCGATATTTTTGATGCGGCTCGGATGGGTGATTTTCATCGGGGTGAGCATCCGGTACGGCTCGCCGTTTTGGATCAGCTCGCGTATCTTGGAAGCGGAGGCGATACCGTCGCGGATTACGTCCTCATCATGATTGACGCTTTTGCGCGGGACGGCAACCGGCAGGATACCGTATTTTCGGCATGCCTTGATGTATTCCAGCGCAAGGATATTATTTGGCTGACAGACGATTGCGGCGTGCTCGGTTCCCAGCGCGCTGCTCAGCGCCTTCGGATAATATTGACCGCTCTTCATCTCTTTTCGGATGGCGTCGTTGACCTGTTTGTTTTCGAGCAGTTCTGCGACCTCGGTCAAGTCCTTGAGGGAGTTTTCCGCGCCGAAGAACAGCCTGTCGCAGTTCAGCTCTGACGCGATCCTGACGCCGCCGGCGGCAAAGGTTTGCGCGCTTGACAGCGCATATGGAGCAGGCAGCTCGACGACGACGTCCGCGCCGTACTCAAGGGCGGCTTCGGTGCGGACATATTTGTCGGTGATCGCGATATCGCCGCGCTGGACAAAATTGCCGCTCATAATGCAGACGATCTCGTCCGCGTACTCCTGTTTGATTTTCTCTAAAAGAAATTTGTGACCGTTGTGAAACGGATTAAATTCACATATCACACCTGCGCGGCTCATATTCTCGCCAACTTTCTTTGAAACTGTTGAAAAACGCTTGAAAATCCGTTAAAAATGTACTATCATAGTATATGTCAAAATTTGAACATTTTCAATAGGAGGATGTCTTTTATGAAAATTCTTGTTATCAACGCAGGCAGCTCCAGCCTGAAATATCAGCTCATCGACATGGACAACGAGCAGATGATCGCCAAGGGTAACTGTGAGCGTATCGGTCAGGAAGGCTCTTTCATCGGCCACAAAACCGCCGACGGCCGTTCCTTCACTAAGGAAATCCCCATGCCCGATCACGCAAAGGCGTTCCATGCCGTCAGCGAGGCGCTGCTGTCTGAAGAATACGGCGTTATCAAAAACCTGTCCGAAGTATCGGCGATCGGTCATCGTATCGTCCAGGGCGGCGCTCTGTTCAGCGATCCCGAGCTGGTTACCGAGGAGGTCATCAAGGGTATCGAGAGCCTGATTCCTCTTGCTCCGCTTCACAACGCCGGTCACGTTCAGGCGATCCGCGGCTGTAAGCAGGTATTCGGCGACGACGTCCCGATGGTTGTCGTATTTGATACCGCTTTCCACTCCACCATGCCCGAAAAAGCATATATGTATGCGGTTCCTTATGAGTATTATGAGAAGTACGCTGTCCGCCGTTACGGCGCTCACGGCACCTCCCACCGCTTTGTTTCCGGCGCGATGGCTGATTTGATGAAGAAGGACATCAAGGACTTAAAGCTTATCACCTGCCATATCGGCAACGGTTCTTCCATCACCGCTGTGCAGAACGGCAAGGTTATCGACACCTCCATGGGCTTGACTCCGCTTGACGGCATCCTGATGGGCACACGTTCCGGCTGTCTCGATCCCTCTGTTGTTACCTTTATCGCCGAGAAAGAGGGCTTCACTCCTCAGGAGATGAACACCCTGCTGAACAAGAAATCCGGTCTCTTAGGTATCTCCGGCGTTTCTTCCGACGACCGCGACGTTACTAAGGCAGAGGAAGAGGGCAACCACCGTGCGGCTCTCGTTCATCAGATGCTGTACTATCAGATTGCGAAGTACATCGGTCAGTACTGGGTCGCGATGGGCGGCTGTGACGGTATCGTTTTCACCGCCGGTCTGGGTGAGAATCAGCCCGCCCTGCGTGAAGCTGTCATTGACTACCTCGCGTTTGCCGGGGTGAAGCTCAACAAAGAAGTCAACGCCAAGACCAGAGATACCGCGTTTATCTCCGCTGAGGATTCTTCCATTCCGGTCGCTGTCATCGCGACCAACGAGGAACTTGCGATTGCAAGAGATACCAAGGCGATCGTAGAAAAGCTGTAAGCATATCAACCGTGCCGCTCTCGAAAGAGGGCGGCTTTTTTGCTGCACAACTGACCACAATTGTGACAAAAAGCACGAAGAAAAAGAGAAAGAAAAAAATAAAAGATAAAGTAAAAGGAAATGATAATGAAAATGAAAAACGCTGACGCTTGTTCATCTCATTTCATTTCCGTTCAAGAAAGCGCGCGCACCAAGCGCGTCCGCTTTCGTATACCCATCGCTCGTGCGCGCGCAGCGTGCAACTGAGCGGGGAATATTAATCTGTTTTTACTTTACGGGAAACGAGCAGTTTCCTGTAAAGCAAAAAAATGCAGGATGATTCTGTCATCCCGCAAAAGTATTGAATATGCTTTCTGTTGAAAGGCAGCTGCGCGTTCTGCCGCAGAAGGTCGGGATTGCTCAGTGTTGCGATTCGTCGGAATTTTCGGGTTTGCCGTTGAGCATGTCCAGACCGTGGGAGATAGAGGGAAGGACAAAGCCGAGGTTTTCGACCGCGCCTTTCGGGGAGCCGGGGAGGTTGACGATCAGGCTCTTGTCCCTGATCCCCGCGATACCTCTGGATAACATCCCTCTCGGGGTGATCTCCATGCTCCTTAGCCGCATATACTCAGCGATTCCGGGTGTTTCACGCTCGATGACCTCTTTGGTTGCCTCGGGGGTGATATCCCTCGCCGAAAATCCCGTACCGCCTGTGGTGAGAATCAGGTGGACGCCTTGGTCACAGTAGGTGAGCAGGGCTTTTTGAATGATATTTTTCTCGTCGGGAATTATCAGCGTATCGCATACTTCAAATCCCCGCGTTTTCAGAAGCTCTGCGACAGCGGGGCCGCTTTGATCTTGATAGACGCCGTTCGCGGCGCGGTCGCTGACGGTGATGATACTGGCAGTGTACATGGCTTTCTCCTTATTGACCGAACGGACAGTGGGGGTAGGTGCATTTTTCACAGCCAAGGCACAGACCGCCCTCACCGTACATGATGAAATCCCCTTTGCCGAGCTTCATGCCGGCGGCAATCCGCGGCAGGACTAAATCAAAGATTGTCGCCTTGGCATACATGACGCAGCCGGGCAGTCCCATGATCGGCGTTCCGTCATCAAAGTAACCTAAGAGGAACATCGCGCCCGGCAGTACCGGCGCGCCGTAGGTGACGATATTCGCGCCGCTTTGACGTATCGCGCCCGGGGTGTTGTCGTCGGGATCAACGCTCATACCGCCTGTACAGAGGATCATATCCGCCTTGTCTTTGACAGAGTTGACGGCGTTTGTGATATTGTCGACGCCGTCGTCTGCGGTGAGGTGTTCGGTGACGGTGACGCCGTAGGCTCTGAGCTTTTCAACCAGCACCGGTGTGAATTTGTCCTCAATCCTGCCGTGAAAGACTTCGCTGCCGGTGGTGATGATCGCGGCGGTTTGGAGGGTATAGGGCAGGACGTGCAGGATCGGCGCGCTGTCTGTGATCGCTGTCGCGCGGTCGAGCTTCTCTTTCTCGATAACCAGCGGGATGACGCGGGTTCCGGCTAGCTTATCACCTTTTTTGACGGCGGTATCGCCCTTACGGGTCGCTATCATTAATTCTTCAATAGAATTAACAGCGTTCAGCTTTTCACGGTCTACGGTAAACAGTCCGTCGATCGCGGCGGTGAGCTCGATTTTTCCTTCCTTCACTTCACCTCGGTCGACGTTCTCACCCTTGCAGATTTTGCAGAGGATTTCGGCGGCGTCGTTTTCGTGGAGCATGTTCTCGTCCATCTCGAAGATATAGAGGTTCTCTTTGCCCATGCTCAGCAGGATGGGGATATCTTCTTCTGTGACGACATGTCCCTTGCAGAACCGCGCGCCCTTGTATTCGCCGGGGATGATCTGCGTCATATCGTGACACAGCACGTGTCCGACTGCGTCGGTGGTTTTTATCAGCTTCATCGCGTTACCTCACTGCTTGTATCGAGTCATTCGGCCGGATGACTCCGCCCTTTGTGACGATGGTAAAAACGCCCTCGGTCGGCATGACGCATTTGCCTGTCAGCCGTCTGATTTCACAGTCGCTGTGGCACTCTTTGCCGATCTGGGTGATCTTCAGTTCTGCTTCGCCGATCTTTAAGACGGCGCCGACAGGCAGGCTTTTGAGATCAATTCCGACGGTCAGGATGTTTTCGGCAAAATCGCCGGGATTCAGTACCATACCGAGGGAACGCATTGTATCAACACTTTCTTCCGCAAGTAAGCTGACCTGTCTGTGACGGTAGGCAGTCGGCGTGTTTTCGTCTACCGCATGCGCGTCGCCGAGGATTCCGTGATCTTTTGCGAGGGTGATAGAGGGTACAGGGTGCTTTTTCGTGCCTTTCTTTTCGCTGATACATACAGCCTTGACCGTTGCCTTCATCTTCTGAACACCCCGCTTTTGCCGCCGCATTTGTATAGCAGTCGGATATCGGTGATCTCTATATCACGTTGAACCGCTTTGCACATGTCATAGATGGTCAGTGCCGCTGCGGTGACAGCGTTAAGGGCTTCCATCTCGACCCCTGTGCTGCCCTTGCATTTGACCTCTGCTTCGATCCGTACCTCGGTTTCGGTGAGGGTAAAGCGGACGTCGACAGAGCTGAGCATGAGCGGATGACACATCGGGATGATGTCGGAAGTCTTTTTTGCCGCCATGATACCGGCTACCTGTGCGACAGAGAGGACGTCGCCTTTTTTGATACCGCCGCTTTTGATAAGCGACATGGTGGCTTCATTCACCTTGACCGTGCCCGCGGCGACGGCGGTACGACAGGTTACTTCCTTTTCGGTTACGTCGACCATGCGCGCGCGGCCTTGTTCGTTAATATGAGAAAAGTCCATTTTATCCTCCGATTTCGTTCATGCCGCGGCTCGTATCGGTACCGCCGGACGCGAGATGATGATGAAGGGGCTTTTGCGTTACCCCTGCGGTGATGGCGGCTTTGAGCTGATCTCCGCTGAGATTTCTGAGATCAATCTCTTCCTTTGAGTGCAGGCAGGGTTTCAGTTTGCCGTCACAGGTGACGCGGATTTTGTCGCAGGTCGGACAAAATCCGTGCGACATCGGGCTAATCAGCCCGATACTGCCTTTGTGAGAGGGAAGACGATAGACCCTTGCGACTCCGTCGACGGTCATTCGCGCGTTTTCGCGCAGATATTGCTCGATCTCACTGACGGATTGATAGCAGCTGTGACAGAGCTTTTTCGCCTCTCCCAACGGCATCAGTTCAATAAAACGCAGCTGAACGGCGTTATCTTTTGTGAACGCGATCATGTCGTCAATTTCGCAGTCGTTGTATCCGTTCATCAGGACGGTATTGATTTTGATGTTGTCAAAGCCCGCTTGGATCGCGGCTTCGGTACCGCTCAGCGCGTTGCTGAGATTCCCGACTCTTGTCATTACGCGGTAGGTTTCGGCACGAAAGCTGTCAATGCTGATGTTCAAGCGGTTAACGCCCGAATCTTTCAGAGGCTTTGCCATCTCGCTCAGCATAACGCCGTTGGTGGTCAGGCTCAGCTCGATATCGTCGGCGATATCACGGATATTGCGGCACAGGGTGAGGATCCCCTTGCGCACCAGCGGTTCGCCGCCTGTCAGGCGTATCTTTTTGATCCCGAGGTTATATGCCGCTTCGGCAATCTCGGTCAGCTCTTCGATGCTGAGGATTTCGCTGTGGGATTTTTTGCACACGCCGTTTTCGGGCATACAGTAGATACAGCGCAGGTTGCACAGGTCGGTGACGGACAGGCGCAGATATTTGATTTTTCGTCCGTATAAATCGGTTAGGCTCATTTCAGGTTCCCGTATTGTTTTTTCAGTATTTTGTAATAGGTTTCAGTCGGCGTCGGATTGCCGACAACTCCTTCGGCGATGGGGCAGAGGGTGTCGGCAAGCTGCCGCACCTCGTCGATGTCGTGAGAGACAAGGATCGCGTTGCCGAAGAATTTCTCGATAATTTCCTTGACCGAGGGGATCAGCTCGAGCTTTAACAGCGTATCGAGGGATGAGAACGGTTCGTCCAATAAGATGACCTCCGGCGCGGACGCGATGATCCGCGCGAGCGCGACGCGCTGTTTTTCGCCGCCGGAGAGCTTGCCGGGACGCGTCTTTTCTAAACCCGTCAGATGAAATTGACGGATCAGGTCTTTTGCTTTTTCGGCGCGCTCTTTTCTTGGCAGGGCATGCAAGCCCGCTTCGATATTTTTTTGCACCGACATATTCGGAAACAGGGCGTAGTCCTGGAACAGATAGCCGATATGCCGCTTTTGCGGAGAAAGATTGATGTGCCGCGCGCTGTCAAAGAGCGTTCTGCCGTTTAATTGTATCACGCCTTTGTCGGGCTTTGCAATCCCGGCGATACATTTTAAAGTCATGCTTTTGCCGGCTCCCGAAGCGCCGAATAACGCCGTACACCGATCGTTACATTCCAACTTTATTTTCAGCGTATAGCGTTCGAGCTGTTTTTCGATATCGACAAACAGCATTACGGATACCTCCTTTGGGGCTTTTCGATCAGGTTGATACAGAGCAGCACAACGGCGGAGATCGCGATATTAATCAGCACCCACTTGAGGGCGAGAGCGTCGTTGCCGGTGCGCCACAGCTGATAGACGGCTGTCGAGACGGTCGCCGTTTTGCCCGGCGTATAGCCCGCAATCATGGAGGTCGCGCCGTACTCGCCCAAGGCGCGCGCAAAGCTCAGAACAGCGCCTGCGATGACGCCCTGCTTGCAGTAGGGCAGACGGACGCGCCAAAAGATGTAGGAGTTGGAAAGTCCCAACGTTCTGCCCGCATCGGCAAGGTTCTCGTCAAAGCGTTCAAACGCACCGCGGGCTGTGCGGTACATCAGGGGAAATACCACGACCGTGACGGCAAAGATCGCCGACCACCACTGCATGGTAAGCCGCGTGTTGAAATTCTCGAGAAAAAATGCGCCGACAGTATGCTTCGGTGAGAAGATGAGCAGAAGAAGATAGCCCACCACCGTGGGCGGTAAGACCAGCGGCAGGGTGAACACCACGTCAAGTATTCCTTTGATGATCCGCGGCGCTTTCGCGATATAGTAGGCGGCGAAAATGCCTGTGAAGAACACGATCACCGCGCTGATTGACGCGATCCGCAGGGAGTTAAAAAGAGGGAATAGATCCATATGTACCTCAAAGAATCATTACTTGACGGATAGGGGAGTGAAGCCGACCGCTTCAAAGACCTCGGAGGCCTGTGCTGTTTGGAGGTATTCCAAAAAAGCATTTGCCTGAGCCGTATGCTGACTCGCAGCCGGTACCGCGGCGGGGTAGATAACCTGTCCGCACATTTCTTCGGTTGCGGTATCGGAAACAGCGAGGTTGGCAGAGAAGGCGTCGGTTTGATAGATTATACCGCAGTCTACCGTGCCTTCGGCGATCTGCGAAGTGACTTCCTTGACGTTGGAACCGTAGGTCAGCAAGCCGCTTTTCGCAAGCTTCGTTTCATCAAGATCATAATAGGCAAGGATCTTCTGCGTATACTGACCGACCGGCACATCCTCGTTGCCGATTGCCATCAGGATGTCGCCTTTTTCAAGATGGTCTCTCATGTCTTTGTAGCCCTTGATGCCGGATTTGGAGTTTGCCGCAACGCAGAGAGCGACTTTGTTTTCAAGCAGATCCAGACGGGTATCGGTGTTGATGTAGCCGCCGTCCTGTAAGCCGTTCATTTGCTTTTGTGCCGCAGAGATAAAGAGATCACAGTCGGCGCCTTCTTCGATCTGTGTTTTGAGCGTTCCCGAAGAATCAAAGTTATACGTCAGCTTGATATCGGGATGGGATGACTGGTAGCTGACGGCAAGCTGTTCCAGAGTTTCGGTCATGGACGCGGCGGCAAAAATGATAATCTCGGTTTTATCGGCGGATGCTTCGTCTTTCGTTGCTGTAGCGGTTGAAGTTTGAGCGCAGGCGGTCATCATGCCTGTCAGGCAAAGAAGGATGAGTAAGATTGCAGCAAATTTTTTCAATACTTTCACCTTTTTCATTATATTGTGGTTTTATTTTATCATTCTTGAGCCGTTGACACAATTCCGATCATTCGGTATAATAGAATTATCGTTCGGTAATACAGAATGGATGGGGTTTGCATGGATAACAACGGCAAAGTAAAATCACTTGACAAAGCGATGGATATACTCGATATACTCTGCAAAGAGCGCAGAGGACTTTCCCTCAGCGAATTGTCCTTGCGGTGCGGATATCCGAAAAGCACGACTCACGCTTTAGCTTCTACAATGCGTGACAGAGGGGTTCTTCGTCAGCTCCCCGACGGTTCATATGCACTCGGTATGCGGCTGTTTGAGTACGGTTCGGCGGTTTCGCGCGGTTTTGATATCAGCACTCTGGCACGTCCGTATCTGGAGAGCCTGAGTTCTTTGACCGGCGCGAACTCCGTTATTACACTGCTTGACGGCTTCAGCGCGGTATCGTTTGATTATGCTGTCAGCTCGTCGGGTGTGCAGATCATCCCGGAGATCGGCGTCAGACTGCCGCTTCATTGTACCTCACAGGGTAAATTGCTGTTGTCTTTTCTTCCGCAGAATCAGGTGATCTCTCTCTATCGCAGACAGGAGCCGCGGCGATACACGCCGCATACGATCGCCGATATTGACACGCTGTTATCTCAGCTTGAAAAGATTCACAGCCAAGGCTACGCTGTCGAGGACGGTGAGTATAAGGTGGGACTGCGATCGGTCTCTGCACCGGTTTATGACAATATGGGCGCAGTGAAATATGCGCTGACGACGGTCGGATTCTTTCGAAGAGTCAGCACGGAGGATTTTTTAAGCGCAGTAGATTGTACCGTCAAGCAGGCGGGGATGCTCTCGACTGCTTTAGGATACGAAAAAACGTATCAATAAGTAAAAGCTGCCCGAAAGGACAGCTTCTTCTTTATGTTTCACTTGGTCTGTAGTCGCGATCTCCTGCTTCTGTTGTATCTCTGAACAACAGCGAGATGCACCACAGCGCCGCCAGAGCAACAAGGACATAAACGATGCGGGCGATGATACCCGACTGACCTCCGAACAGGAACGCGACCAGGTCAAACTGAAACAGCCCCACGCTGCCCCAGTTGATACCGCCGACGATCAAAAGCGTCAGCGCAATTTTATCCAGCATTCGGTAAACCTCCTTACAGTAAAGCTGTACTCCTAGTGTTTACCGCAACGCTTTGATTATTCATATGACGCCCGTCAAGTAAAATATTAACACCAGCAGCCCCAGCGCGAAGATGACGGCCGCAATGATCTTGGTGATCTTGATGGATTTTTTTAACTGATATTTGTGGATCATGACGTCGGGCGGAAAGGGCAGGAAGAAGTACATCGCGCCCAGTATCAACAGAGAACACGCGCCTCCGATCGCGCCGATATCACGCAAAAACGAGTATAAAAAGATACAAACGCCGATCGCGATGACAAAGATACCGTTGATGACGGAATAGAATTTTTGAAATTTATCGCGCAGATCATAGAATTTGTTTGTTTCGGTATGGCACTCATCCGAGCAGTACATCTCGTGGTAGGAGATTTCCTTGCCGCAGTACTCACATTTTTTCATAGATTATCACCGCACAGTAGTATAACATGAATGATCTGCGTTTGCAACATTTATACGAATTTACTTATTGAATATTGGGTATTATGTTCAAATATCGGGCTAATATTTGTAGAAAAAGTGAATTGAAGATTTTTATGAAATTTGCTATACTTGATTGTGAGAAATACTCAGTAAAAGATATCCGTTTAGGTGATATCTGAAATTTTAGGAGGAATAATATGAAAATGAGACGATTACTCAGCGTACTGTTAGCAGTCGTTATGGTAATGTCCTGCTTCAGCATCGTCGCGGCTACCGCTGCCGAAGTCGACGTTGCGGATGAAGCGGCTGACGTTAACGTAGCTCCTGCTGCGGCAGGTTCTGCATACATGGATATGCAGGAGAAGATAACCGCAGAGAACCACTACGGCTTATCTGATACTGTCAACCACGGTACCATCCTGCAGGCTTGGAACTGGTCGTTCGCTAACATCGAAGCGAACCTCGAGACCGTAGCCGAGCAGGGCTTCACTACCATCCAGGTTTCTCCCCCCAATGAGATCAAGCAGGCGACCAAGGGCGTTAATGTTCTCGCGGGCGATACAAACGGTTGGTGGATGTTCTACCAGCCTGTCGGCTTCCAGCTCAATGAGAGCACCGACAACGCGCTCGGTACCAAGTCCGAATTTGTATCTATGTGCACCAAGGCTCATCAGCTGGGTCTGAAGGTCATCGTCGACGCGGTTATCAACCACGTTGGTACGAAGGACGCTTCCGACTCCGACGGCAACGTTATGAACCATGTCAACAACAAGGTTCAGACCTATGAGCCCGAGATTTACAACAACCAGCTCTTCCATTCTCCGTGGAAGAAGATGCAGTATCTTGAGAGCAACGTTTCTCAGTACGATTCTACTTATGACCTGACCCGCAACTGCACCTCCGGTCTGCCCGACTTGAAGACCGAGGACAGCCGCGTCCAGGCTGTGATCTATGATTATCTCGAAGAACTCGTTGCGGCCGGCGCTGACGGTTTCCGTTTTGACGCTGCGAAGCACATCGAGACCCCCGATGATATCGCAAGTCTGCGTTCCGATTTCTGGACCAACACCCTGAAGAAGGTTCAGAATGCTCATTCTGACAAAGAGATCTACGCTTACGGTGAGATCCTCAACACCTGCGGCGTTAACCGTCCCTACAGCATGTACACCAAGCTGTTTGACGTAACCGACTCTGCTAACTACTGGCAGATCAAGGATGCTGCTACCTCCGGCGGCGGTAACCCGATCCCGTATTATCCGAACAGCAACTTCACCAAAGAGAACGTCATGCTCTGGGATGAGTCCCACGACACCTACATGGACGGCGCTACCAGCGGTCTGACCTCTATTCAGCGCGGTAAGATCTGGGCGCTCGTTGCAGGTCGTGCGGAGATCAGCTCCGTTTATCTTGCTCGCCCCGATGACAACGGCACCGGTTCTTTGGGCAGCATCAAGCTCGGTGAAGCGAAAAAGACCTCTTGGTCCAACGCTACCACCAAGGCGATCAACCAGTTCCACAACTACTTCATCGGCCAGAGCGAGTATTGCTCCAACAGCGGCGGTACCGCTTGGATCGAGAGAGGTACTCAGGGTGCGATGATTGTCAACCTCGGCGGCACTACCTCCAAGACCGTTAACCTGAAGGCTAACAAGCTTGCTGCGGGTGATTACGTTGACGCTATCACCGGCAATAAGTTCACTGTTTCCGGCGGTTACATCAAGGGTCAGGTCGGCAACACCGGCGTGGCTGCTATCTATGAGAATAACTATGTTGCTCCTACCGATCCGCCCGAGACCTACAAGCTCGGCGATGTTGATGACGACGGCGAGGTCGATTCTATCGACGCTACTCTGATTCAGCGCTACGTTATCGGTACAAAGGATCTCTCCGCAAAAGAGCTCACAGCGGCTGATGTTGACGGTGACGGCGTAGTTTCCGTTATCGACGCTACCTTCATCCTGCGCTATGTTGCCGGTATGACTGTGAAGTATGAGATCGGCGTAGAGAAGCCTTATAATCCTTCTGTTAATCCGACTACTCCGGTTGTGATCCCGACTACTACTCCTACACCGACCACTACTCCTACGCCGACCACTGATCCTCAGCCTTCCGATGAAGACGGTTTCTATCTCGTCGGCGAAATGAACGGCTGGACTGCTACGATCGGTTATCTGTTCTCTGAGAATCCCGGCAACCCCGGCGAATACATGCTCAGCACAACCCTGTCTGAAGGCGACAAGATCAAGGTCGCAAGCTTCGCAGGCGGCGCGGCTACCGCTTGGTATCCGGACGGCATGGACAACGAGTACACTGTTGACGCGGCTCACGCAGGTTCTGTTACCATCTACTTCAACCCGAACGGCAGCGCTGATTGGTCTGCTTTCGGCGGCTATATGTACATCGACGCAGGCTCTCAGCCCGGTCCCGGACCTGATCCCCAGCCCTCTGACGGCAATGGTTATTTCCTCGTAGGTACTATGAACAGCTGGTCTGCTACTTCCGGCTACCAGTTCACTGAGAATCCCGGCAACCCCGGCGAGTACATGCTCAGCACCACCCTGTCCGCAGGCGACGGCATCAAGGTCGCGAACTTCGTAAACGGCGAAGCTGCTACTTGGTATCCGGACGGCATGGACAATGAGTATGTTGTTGACGCGGCTCACGCGGGCTCCGTTACCATCTACTTCAACCCGAACGGCAGCGCTGATTGGTCTGCATTCGGCGGCTATATGTACATCGACGCAGGCTCTCAGCCCGGTCCCGGACCTGATCCCCAGCCCTCCGACGGCAACGGTTATTTCCTCGTAGGTACTATGAACGGTTGGGCTGCTACAAGCGGCTACCAGTTCACTGAGAATCCCGGCAACCCCGGCGAGTACATGCTCAGCACTACTCTGTCCGCAGGCGACGGCATCAAGGTCGCGAGCTTCGCGAACGGCGCGGCTACCGCTTGGTATCCTGACGGCATGGACAACGAATACACCGTTGACGCTGCTCACGCAGGTTCTGTTACCATTTACTTCAAGCCCGACGGCAACAGCGACTGGTCTGCGTTCGGCGGCTATATGTACATCGAAGGCGGCAACGGCGGCGGTGATAATCCCGATCCCCAGCCCTCCGGCAGCGACGGCATCTATCTTGTCGGCTCCTTCAACAGCTACACCGCGAGCGACAGCTACAAGTTTACCGAGAACTCTGCTAACCCGGGCGAGTACATGCTCAGCACTACTCTTACCGAGGGTGACGCGGTTAAGGTTATGAAGGTTTCCGGTGGTACCCAGACATGGTATCCCGACGGCATGGATAATGACTACATTGTTGATGCCGCTCATGCTGGCAGCGTTACCATCTACTTCAAGGACACTTACCAGGCTGACTGGTCCGCTTTCGGCGGCTATATGTACATCGACGGCGGCAACGGCGGCGGTGATAATCCCGATCCTCAGCCCTCCGGCAGCGACATCACTTTCATTCCCGGCGATGCAGCTCAGGCTAATCCTGCATGGTTTGCATGGGTCTGGGGTAACGGTGAGAGCGGCAAGTGGATCACCGGTACTACTTCCGGTTCTAACGTCGTCTTCCCCGGTGCAGGTAACTACACTAATATGGTTATTGTCAGAATGCCTACCGGTTCATCTTCTGCTGACTGGAACACTAAGTGGAATCAGTCCGATGATTTGACTATTTCCGGTTCCACCTGCTCCTTTGCCGGTTGGAATAACGATAAGTTCTATGTAAGCTGGAGCTAAACGAATTAATGTAAAATTCAGGGAGCAGACATTTGTCTGCTCCCATATTTTTACGATGGCGGCATATTATGATGCTGGTTGCTTTTATTCTAAACCGAGAGGTGATTCTTTTGCATATACCATCCTCAGACACAGTTGATATTGAGGTGCTGACTTTTGATGCTGCGATGGTTCGTACAAATGATGAATATGACAAAGAACGATGGCTTTATGTTCCCGATTTTTACAGCGAGTACCGTTATATCCTCGGCACAAGAGGGGAGAAGCCGCTGATCTGCATCGGCATCAATCCTTCGACCGCCGCACCCGACGATCTTGACAATACCTTGAAGTCGGTTGAGCGGATCGCTCAGCATAACGGTTATGACAGCTTTATCATGTTCAATGTTTACGCCCAGCGCGCGACAAATCCCGATGATATGGAGCGTGAGTGCAATACTCTTCTGCATGAGGAAAACATGAAGGCGTTTGAATACATCCTCAGCCTGAGCGATCAGCCGTCTGTCTGGGCGGCATGGGGGAATATCATCGAAAAGCGAAAGTACCTACCCGACTGTGTTCGTTCGATGATTGAGCTGGGGGAGAAGCACCACGCTTCTTGGTATTCTGCTGGAAAGATTTCTAAAAAAGGGCATCCTCATCATCCGTTGTATTTGAAAAAAGATACGCCTCTTGACTCTTTTGATATCAAAGCATATATAGAAACATTAGTATGAATGCGTAACAAAAAGCCCGCTCGTAAGAGCGGGCTTTGGCGTATCTAATACTAAGTATCATTAAAACACTTTAACATTTATTGCGTTAAATTCCGCATAGCGGTGTTGTCGTCCTTGACATACGCCAGTATGCCTGCGTCCTCCGCCTTGCTCTGCGAAATTTCTCGCTAACAAATTTGTTAAAGCATTTAATGGATACTTAGTATAAGACAATGAATGATTCATTTTGAGATTTCGTTATCTGCTGATACTTAGTATGACATCAGCTTATTACAGCTTGTTCATATCGTCCTCAGTGACGAGGCTGATACCGTTTTCTTTGAGGATTTTCTCTGCCGCGGCATTGTCCTCGACGCGCAGTACGACGTACGCAAACTGCTTACTGACGGTGATGAACGCGTACATGTACTCGATGTTGATATTATTGTCCGCAAGAATCTTGACGACCTTAGCCAGAGCGCCGGGTTCATCCTGAACGGCTACGCCGACGACCTCGGTGATAGATACGAACGCGTCGGCGTCGTCGAGCGCCTGTTTCGCTTTGTCCACATCGGTGACGATCAAGCGAAAGATACCGAAGTCGTTGGTATCTGCAACGCTCATCGCGCGGATGTCTACACCGGCCTTGGCGATTGCGTCGGTGACGGTTACGAGGGTGCCTTCACGGTTTTCCACAAAGATGGATAATTGTTTGATTGCCATAGTTTTCACTCCTTTTGCTTTTATGGTAATACGGTATGTTGGTTTTTATACATTAATACCGAGCTTTTTACGGTTATCAATGACTCTGACAGCCTTTCCCTCGCTGCGGGCGATGGATTTCGGCGCGACAAGACGGATGGTCGGGTTGATTCCGAGCATTTCTTTCATCGCTGACTGCAGTTTCTTTTCCTTTTTGGTGATGACCTTCGGCGTATCGGAGAAGTCCTCGGGCAGCATTTCAACCAAAATTTCAAAGGTGTCGGTGTTGTTGACGCGGTCGACAAGGATCTGGTAGTTCGGCGCGTAGCCCTTATTGAGCAGGACTGCCTCGATCTGGCTCGGGAATACGTTAACACCGCGGATAATCATCATATCATCGCTTCTGCCCATGGGCTTATTCATCTTGATAAAGGTTCTGCCGCAGGAGCATTTCTCACGGGTGAGGATGGTGATGTCGCGTGTGCGGTAACGGATGAGAGGGAAGGCTTCTTTGTCGAGTGAGGTGAATACCAGCTCGCCCTTAGAGCCTTCGGGAAGCACTTCACCGGTCTCGGGATCAATGATCTCGGCATAGAAGTGGTCCTCGTTGATGTGCATACCATTTTGCTCACAACATTCAAATGCTACGCCGGGACCGCTCGATTCGGTCAGTCCGTAGATATCGTACGCCTTGATTCCCAGAGATTTCTCGATATCATGGCGCATTTCCTCTGTCCAAGGCTCCGCACCGAAGATACCCGCCTTGAGTTTGTTTTCCTCGGGCTTATAGCCTTTTTCTTTTAAGGTTTCGCCGATATACGCAGCGTATGAGGGGGTACAGCAGAGAATAGTCGCGTTCAGATCCATCATGAACTGGATCTGGCGGTTGGTGTTGCCGCTGGACATCGGCAGCGTCAGACAGCCGACTTTATGAGAGCCGCCGTGCAGACCTGCGCCGCCGGTGAACAAGCCGTAACCGTAGGCGACCTGTACGACATCGCCTTTATCGCCGCCCGCGGCGACGATAGCTCTGGCACAGCAGTCCTCCCACATATCAACGTCGTTCTGGGTGTAGAAAGCGACGACGCGCTTTCCTGTTGTACCTGAGGTGGAGTGGATTCGGACGCAGTTTTTCAGGTCGGTCGCAAGCATTCCGTAGGGATATGCTTCTCTCAGATCGTTTTTGCTCAGGAACGGCAGCTTGCTGATATCTTCCAGACAAGTGATATCCTCAGGCTTTACGCCTTTTTCGACCATCAGGTTGCGATAGTACTCTACATTCTCATAGACGTAACGCACCTGACGAATGAGCTTGTACTCCTGCAGCTTTTTGATCTCGTTGACCGGCATGGTCTCAGCTTCGGGCTGGTAGATTTTTTTCTGCACGGGGCATTCATCCTTTCTTAATGTTTTTCATATAACCTAACTGCTTTTGTATGATATTGCGTAGCTGATATGTCGAGCAAATCTCAACACTATTTAGCAGTTATATCCCAAATCAAATGCTTTTTTGTTGATCTCAACAAATTGCGGTTTGACGATCTTTTCGATAGCCGCGATCCACTTTTCCTTCGGCATATCAAAGTACTTGGCAAGTCTGCCCATCAGCACGATGTTGCACGCCTTTGCGGAGCCTGCTTCGTTCGCGAGACTCAGCGCGTCGATGTCGTCAACATGGATTCCTTTGTCCTTCATCTCGGTGATGATATCGGAGGGATAGCTCGCCGCGCCGATGATGACGGGCATGGGGTCGATCTGCTGGGTATTGACGATGATGGTACCGTCCTTTTTGAGGTTTTGTACATAGCGTGCGGCTTCGATCTTCTCAAAAGATACGATGAAATCCGCTTCACCGTCCTCGATGACGGGGGAGTAGACCTTGTCTCCGAAGCGGACGTAGGTGACGACGGAACCGCCGCGCTGACTCATGCCGTGAACTTCAGAGACTTTGACGTCATAGCCTTCGTCTACCAGCAGTCTGCCGAGCAGCTTGGAGGCGAGCAGAGAGCCCTGTCCGCCTACGCCGACAATCATGATGTTTTTAGTCATTAGAGGGCACCTCGCTTTCGAACGCGTCAAAGGGACAGAGCTGAGCGCAAACGCCGCAGCCGACGCACAGGGTAGTATCTATGGTGGCGTGACCGTCCTTAAAGGAGATGGACGGGCAACCGAATTTCATGCACTTTTTGCAAGCGCGGCACTTATCGGGATTAACCCACAAGGGCTTTTTCGGCTTGACATATTTGAGCAGAACACAGGGGCGGCGAGAAATGATAACAGAAGGCTCGTTCTTCGCAAGCTCTTCCTTGACCGCTTTCTCACACTCCTCAAGGTTGTAGGGATCGACCACGCGTACGGAGTTGATGCCGATGCTGTGGCACAGATCCTCGAGGTTGACCTTGCCTGCGGGATCTCCCTTGATGGAGTAGCCTGTGGTGGGGTTCTGCTGGTGTCCGGTCATACCGGTGATAGAGTTATCGAGGATAATGACGGTGGAATTGCTCTGGTTGTAGGCGATGTTAATAAGCCCCGTGACGCCGGAGTGCATGAAGGTGGAGTCACCGATCACGCAAACGGTCTTGTTCTCGGTTTCTTCACCGCCTGCCTTGTTGTAGCCGTGGATACCGGATACGGACGCGCCCATACAAAGGGTCATATCCAGCGCATTCAGGGGCGGCGCCGCGCCGAGGGTGTAACAGCCGATGTCGCCGAGCACGGTGATCTTGTTCTTGGCGAGAACATAGTACATGCCGCGGTGCGGACATCCGGAGCACATCATCGGAGGACGGACGGGAATGTCGGTATCAAGATTGAAAACAGTCTTGTCCGCCATCTCAAACGCCTGTTCAATGCTCTTCTGGCTGAACTCGCCGAGGATGGAGAACTTGTCTTTGCCTATGACGTCCACGCCGATATTTTTGCAGTGGGTTTCGATGATCGGATCAAGCTCTTCGATGACGTAGACCTTGCCGACCTTTGCGGCGAAATCCTGAATCAGCTTGACAGGCAGGGGATTAATCATGCCGAGCTTGAGGACGGATACACTGTCGCCGAAGGCTTCTTTGACATACTGGTAAGAGGTAGAGGAAGTGATGATGCCGAAATCTTTTGAGCCGTCGCCTTCTTCTACGCGGTTGAGGGGAGAGGTCTCGGCGTATTCGGTCAGCTTTTTGGTGCGTTCTTCCACAAACGGATGACGGCGGATCGCGTTGCCCGGGGTCATGATATATTTCTGGGGATTCTTCACGTATTCCTTGGTGATCTCAGTGCGCTCACCTAACTCTACAATACTCTGGGAGTGAGCGACGCGGGTGCACATCTTGAGCAGGACGGGGGTGTCAAACTGCTCGCTGATCTCATACGCGAGCTTAGCGTAGTCCAGCGCTTCCTGAGAATCGGACGGTTCGAGCATCGGAAGCTTTGCCGCGATTGCGTAGTGGCGAGAATCCTGCTCGTTCTGAGAGCTGTGCATGCCGGGATCATCCGCGACACAGATAACGATACCTGCGTTGACGCCGGTGTAGCTCATGGTGAACAACGGGTCAGCCGCAACGTTCAAGCCGACGTGCTTCATACAACAAGCGGAACGCTTGCCTCTGAGCGCGGAGCCGAACGCGGCTTCCATCGCAACTTTTTCATTAGGCGCCCACTCGCAGTAGACGTCTTCGTATTTGGAGAAGAACTCTGTGATCTCCGTACTGGGGGTGCCGGGGTAGCTGGAGATGACCGCACAGCCTGCTTCGTACAGACCGCGCGCTACCGCAGCGTTACCGATCAATAAATCTTTCATGTATAAATCTCACCTTATGATTATTTGTTGGGAGCTGTACTCCCGCAGATTGATTATGCGTTTCTCAGGTCAACAATGCGCTTTGCCTTACCCTGGAATCTATCGAGGGTTTTGGGAGCGACGAGCGTGACCTTGGTTCTGAGCCCCAAGATGGACTGGAGCTTAGCTTCGATACGCTTCTTTAAGCCGTCGAGCTTCTGATAGTTGTCGAGCAGAGAAGCGTTGATGACCTCGACCTTGATCTCGAGACTGTCGCGGTAGTTCTGTCGGGTGATGTAGAGCATGTAGTGAGGCGCGATGTCGGGGATGTTGATAAGGATGTTTTCGATCTGGGTCGGGAATACGTTGACGCCCTTGATTATGAGCATGTCGTCGGTTCTGCCCATGGTCTTTGCCATGCGGCAGTGGGTTCTGCCGCAGGAGCAGGGCTCGTAGCTGAGCTTGGTGATATCCTTAGTGCGGTATCTGAGGACAGGCATACCCTTACGTGTCAGGGTGGTAACGACCAGCTCGCCGACCTCGCCTTCACCCAGACGCTTGCCGGTGTCGGTGTCGATGATCTCGGGCAGGAAGTGATCTTCGGCAAAGTGCATGCCGTCCCTCGCTTCACAGTCACCGCTGACGCCGGGGCCGCCCAGCTCGGTCATACCGTAGTTGTCGGAGACGCGGATGTTGAAATTCTTTTCGATCTGCTCGCGCATGGAAACGGTACAGGGCTCAGAGCCTAAGATGCCCAAGCGGAGGCTGTAGTCAGAGAGCGGATAGCCGGCTTCCTTGACGGCTTCCGACAGGTACAGCGCGTAGGAGGGGGTGGCAACCATGCCGGTAACGCCCCAGTCGCGCAGCATCATCAGCTGCTTTTCGGTATTGCCGGAAGACGCCGGGATGACAGTCGCGCCGATCTTTTCCATACCGTAGTGCAGTCCCAGAGCTCCGGTGAACAGACCGTAGCCAAAGCTGATCTGAATAATGTCGTCCGGAGTTACGCCGCCGGCACACGCGACACGCGCGACGCAGTCTGACCAGATATCGAGGTCTTCTTTGGTGTAAACGCCGGTAGTAGGCTTACCGGTCGTGCCTGATGAAGCGTGGATGCGGACGATGTCCTTCATATCCGCCGCCATCAGACCGAAGGGATAATTATCGCGGAAATCATCCTTGGTGGTGAAGGGGATATACTCGATATCCGAAAGCTGTTTGATCTTGGAACCGTCGAGAACGCCGCATTCGGTCAGTCTCTGGTGGTAGAGCGGCACATGGTCGTAGCAGTATTTGACGACCCATTTCAGTCGCTCCAGCTGGAGCGCTTCGATTTCTTTTCTCGGTAAGGTTTCGATGTCCTTTTGAAAAATCATGTTGTCTTTCCTCTTTTCTGTTGGTACACGCATTTCCTTTTAATGGTTTAAAGCGTACATACATTCTTATTATAGCGCAAAAGAAGCCTAAAGGCAATAGGCTTCAGGCTTCTTTCAGCATTATTTTACTGTTTTTTAACCCTCGTCGATACTGTGCTTGGAAGATACGAGGTGAGTTTTCTTGTAGCAGGAGAAAATTTGCTCCTGTCTGTCCTTATCCTTGGCGGGGGCGATCAGGGTGATGATCGGCGTGATGATGATACCGAGAATCATCGCCGCCATACCCGCGTTGATGGGGGACTGGAAGTAGGTCATGACGGGGCTCGCGAATTTGACGCCTGTCATATTGCAGATAAAGGACGCGAGGGAGATACCGACGCCTAAGATGTAGTTGATCCATACGGCGATTTTCGGTACGCGCTTCATATACAAACCGTACATGAACGGCGCGAGGAACGCACCTGCCAGCGCGCCCCAGCTGACGCCCATCATCTGAGAGATAAACATAACCGGAGAGCTTGCCTGGATGATCGCGATAATCGCAGACAGCGCGATGAAGAATACGATAAAGACACGCATGATGAGTACCTTTTTCTTATCATCCATGCTCTTTTTCTTGAAAAATACCGGGTCGATGAAGTCGATGGTCAACACGGAGCTGGAGGTCAGTACCAGGCTCGACAGGGTACTCATGGACGCGGAGAGGACGAGGATGACGACGATACCGATGAGGATGGGAGAGAGATTCTCGAGCATGGTCGGAATGACGGAGTCAAAGCCTCCGATGGGCTTACCGTCAGCGCCTGCTTCACCGAAGAGTCGACCGAAGCCGCCGAGGAAGTAGCAGCCGCCCGCTACGATGATGGCGAAAACGGTGGAGACGATCGTTCCGGTGGAGATGGATTTCTCGGACTTGATGGCGTAGAACTTCTGCACCATCTGAGGCAGACCCCAGGTACCGAGGGAGGTCAGGATAACGACGCCGATCAGACCGAAGATGTCGGGTCCGAAGAAGGAGGTGAAAGCGCCCTGCATTTCGGTGCCTTCTGCCTGAATCTTAGAGAGCAGAGTCATGGTCGAGCCTAAGCCGCCGTTGACTCTCAGCACCGCCCAGATAACCGCGACGATACCGAAGATCATGATGATACCCTGAATAAAGTCGTTGATCGCTGTTGCCATGTAGCCGCCGATGACAACGTAGATACCGGTCAGCACCGCCATCGCGATTACGCAGTACGCGTAGGGGATACCGAAAGCCATCTGGAACAGGCGGGACAGACCGTTATACAGCGACGCGGTATAAGGAATCAGGAAGATAAAGATGATAACAGCCGCGGCGATTTTTAAGGCTTTGCTGTCATAGCGTTTCATAAAGAAATCGGGCATGGTCGCGGAGTCGAGGTGCTGGGTCATAACGCGCGTGCGTCTGCCGAGAACGTTCCACGCAAGCAGAGAGCCGATAAAGGCGTTTCCCAGACCGATCCAGGTGGAAGCCATACCGAACTTCCAGCCGAACTGACCTGCGTAACCGACGAAGATAACCGCCGAGAAGTACGAGGTACCGAACGCGAACGCGGTCAGCCACGGGCCGACGGAGCGGTTGCCCAGTACAAAGCCGTTGACGTCTGTGCTCTGTTTTCTGCAGTATACTCCTACGCCGATCATAACGGCGAAGAAGATGACTAAGAAAGCGATTTTGATAAACATATCCATAGTGTTTTCTCCTTTGGGATATAGTAGGGGAGCTTCCTCCCGAATGATCGGTTAAATGCCCAGCAGCTTTTGAGCGTTGCCGCTGAGGATCATTTCCTTTTCGGTATCGGAAAGACCGTGAAGCGATTTGAAACGCTCAACATACGCTTTTTGATCGTTCCATGGGCTGTCGGTGGCGAACAGTATTTTGTCGACGCCGTGATTGCGGATGACTCTGACAATGTCTTCGTCGGTAACGTCGCTGAAATGTCCCAGTCCGCTGAAGGAACAGCTGACGTCGATATAGCAGTTCTGACCGACGAGATACTTTTCCACCTCGCTGAGATGCTTGCATCCGCCGAGATGAGCGAAGATGAAGAAGGGATCATCGCCCGGAACAAGGCTGTTCACTTCGTTCAGCAGACGGATTCCTTTATCGGGCGGACAGTGTATCGTATCGTATGCGGGATCTTTGCCGGCGTGGGTGATGACGATCAGACCGAGCTTTTTGCACGCCGCGACAATGCGGATATAGCGCTCATCGTCGATAAACGTCTCGGTGTAATCAGGATGGATTTTGACGCCTTGAAAGCCGTTATCACGCAGATAAACGAGCTTTTCTTCGATATCGTCGTCGTCCGGATGGACGCCGCCGAAGGAGATCAGGCGATCGGGATAGTTTTGGTTGAGAGACAGCGCAAATTGAGTGATACTGTCAAACTGACCTTTGCGGGTGGCGACGGGCAGAACCACGCTTTTGTCGACGCCCGCGTGTTCCATGCTGTCCAGAAGCCCCTGTAAGGTTCCGTTGGTATGCGCGTCGACGTCGGGAACAAGATTGAGCGCTTCCATTGTTCGTGCTGCAATTTTGTCGGGATAGACATGGGTATGAAAATCTATTATCATAGGTAACCTTCCTTAATTCTGCAAAAGAATTTTATCATTGATTCTCAATACAGCTCCATTATTTTATCACTTCAACGTTTTAAAGTCAAGAAGATTTAAAGAATTAAATCATAAAATTTAGATTTATATTCATCGTAAACAGATTACTTAGAATGAAATGTTAAATTATTCACGATTTTATGTTGATTTTTTACGGGTTTATGATATGATAGGGGAGGAATAATAGTAGTAAAAAGGTATTGAGTTTCATGCCTTTGTTCACAAAAGGAGAGATCATTATGGCAATCAATTCCAGAAAAGTTGCAATCGTCGGCTGTGGCTTTGTCGGCTCGGCAACCGCGTTCGCACTCATGCAGAGCGGTTTGTTCTCAGAGATCGTCATGCTCGACGCCGATATGGCGAAGGCTGAGGGTGAAGCGATGGATATCTCGCACGGCGTTCCGTTTTCAAAGCCCTGCGACGTACACGCGGGCGACTATGACGATATCGCAGACAGCGCAATCATCATCGTTACCGCGGGCGCGGCGCAAAAGCCCGGCGAAACGCGCCTTGATTTAATCAAAAAGAATGTCGGCATCTTCAAGTCGATCATTCCCGAGATCGCAAAACGTAATTTCAAGGGAGTTTTGCTGATTGTAGCGAATCCTGTCGATATCCTGACCTACGCGGCAAAACAGCTCTCGGGATTGCCCGATAACCGCGTATTCGGCTCCGGTACGGTTCTGGACACCGCACGCCTGCGCTTTAATCTCAGCGATCATCTCGGCGTTGACCCTCGTTCGATTCATGCTTTCATCATCGGCGAGCACGGCGACAGCGAGTTTGCCGCGTGGAGCAGCGCGAACGTTTCCGGCGTAGAGATCAGCAAGTTCTGTGAGATGCGCGGTTACTTCCACGACCATGATCTCGCCAAGGAGAATATCGCCGAAGAGGTTAAGAACGCCGCTTACGATATCATTCAGAAGAAACGCGCGACCTACTACGGTGTAGCGATGGCGACAAAGCGTATTTGTGAAGCGATCATCCGTGACGAGAAGAGTATTCTGCCTGTTTCGACGATTCAGCACGGCAGATACGGACTGAACGACGTCGCGCTCTCTATCCCTGTTATCGTCGGCAAGGACGGTGTTGAAAGCGAGATTCCTTTCTCATTGAATAACGATGAGCTGAAAAGACTGCGCGATTCTGCCGAGACGCTCAGTAAGGTAATCAAGTCCTGTGATCTTGATGTGACAGATGAATAAAATTTCTTGACTATTACACTGCGGCGTAATAGAATAGAATTATTGAAAAAAGATATTGGAGTCTTGCAAATAAAAGTCAAGCCCTAAAATGAAAAAAGATGAGATTGTTTTGGTTGACAAAAATCAAGGCATAGCAAATAAGCCGAAGAACTCGGTTTTTCAGCTTGAAGTAGGAATATCA